>Ga0209344_10000293_pt1 | contig 96819 bp, 80 predicted proteins | sample Cruoilmetagenom6_FD_187293 | JGI IMG/M metagenome (GOLD analysis project Ga0209344, IMG submission 187293) | Oil polluted marine microbial communities from Coal Oil Point, Santa Barbara, California, USA - Santa Barbara Oil Seep Sample 6 (SPAdes)... | ecosystem: Environmental > Aquatic > Marine...
GTCTAACTTTACTTTGCTTAGTAACAAATTTTTTTAATTCATTTGACCAATTCTTTCTTGTATCAGAGTCTTCCCATGCTTTATAATTGGTCTCATTATCAAACTTCGCAAGGAGCAAAAACTCCAAGTTATCATTATCTTCTAATTTAAGTGATTTAATTTCTTGATAGCCCTGAAAAGATTTTGCTTTTTCAATTACACCTAACAAGGCTTTGTGGAAATCTTTCTCTTTTGTTTTTATCACATAGTGAGAAACCGCTATCATATAGTTTTTTTCCATTCTGCTGAAGTTGTTCAATAATTAATTTTATTTGGGTTGTTCTCTAATATTGGGTAACGGATTGTTTATGCTCAAAACGGGCTACACCAAACTACTTTTTCCCCGCACGATAGCCATAATATTTTTGTTTTATCTTATCCCCGTAAAAGCCAAATCTAAAGATTTGGCTGGGTCAGCTTTCAGCTCCAGTATTCATTTTTATATATTGCAAGCCTAAGAATAATGCGAGCTTTGTTAACAAAAAAGGACGCTTGGTTTAGCACCAAACGCCCTATGTTAATAGGATACAGTGTTATTTTCCGTATTTATTTTTATCTCTTGTAATAAAATACAATACTTGCTTTTGCTAATGTTTGATTCCAAAGGTTAAAACCAACGATAGCTGGATTTATATTTTCGTCAAGTCCTAATTTGTCTGTTTTTAGAGCATGAACAGTAATTATGTATTGGTGTAATCCGTGGCCTTTTGGTGGGCAAGGACCTCCAAATCCTTTAATTCCATGGTCTGTTATACTTTGTATTGCTCCTTTAGGTGCTAAATTAAGTTCAACATTTCCTGCGTTGGTTACAAATTCATTTACGTTTGCGGGAATATCAAAGACAAGCCAATGCCAAAATCCACTTCCTGTTGGTGCGTCTGGATCATACATTGTGATTGCAAAACTTTTTGTTCCCTCAGGTGCGTTTTCCCACATTAGCTGAGGCGATTGGTTATCTCCAGAACAGCCAAATCCGTTAAACTCTTGGATTTTTGTAGCTTCCCCACCTACATCGTTACTTGACAAGGTAAATGTTTTTTGTGAAAAAATTACTGTAGAGACCATCAAGGACAGCACTAAAATTAAATTTGTTTTTTTCATTTTGATATGTTTTTAAGATTGAATACAAATTTCAAACGATATTATCAAAAAGTGTGTCTTTAAATGTTCAAAAACTGTTGCAAAAGGGTCATCTTATTTGGTGTTGTTTTGGTGTACTATGGTATTTTGATTTATAAGCCTGAATAAAACTTGATAAATTTTCGTAACCAATTTCAAGATAAATTTCAGAAGATTTTTTTTGTTTTTGAGTGAGTAAGTAATGAGCGTGTTCTAATCTTTTGTTTTGGAACCATTTGATGGGTGATTGAGAATAATGTTTTTCAAATTCTCTCTTAAATGTTGATACGCTCATATTGCATAAAAATGCCAATTGTTTTAAAGTGAGTTTTTTCAATTGATTATTCTCAACAATCCAAGTAAAGTTCTGTGCAATATTATCATTATTCATCGTTAAAGAATATAAAATAGAGGTGCCGTATAATTCAATGAGATAAAGCATTATTTCTTCAAATTTTATTTCAACTATTTTTTTTTGTGCTGTTTTTGAAAGTTTGGAAATATCTACCAAACTATCTACAAAACGTTTAATGAATTCATCATACTCGAACGAATAAACAGATTTATATTCTGTCGTTTCAATATTCTTTAGGTCAAATTTCCGAATAAAATTCGATAAAACTTCATTTGTAAAAAATAGAAGAATACTCCTATAATTTTTAATTTCTGATAGTTTTTCTGTCATCAAACAAAGACCAGACTTCATGATTAAAAACTTATGATTGTCGATAGATAAGTCTGAATTATCAAAAACAACTTCCTTTTTACCCTCAATTAGAAAACTAAATGTATTTTGATTTAGAATAATTTGTTGTTTAGAAGTTTTCTTTGAACTATGGTAGTCATAAACTTGAACGTTTTGTGACTTTTCTAAATTTAACGATTCTGGAAGTTTAATTATATTCATTCTTGTTTCTATCTGTCTTTTTAGCTTGTATAATTTAAAACAATAGAGGTTGAGTATTTAAATAAATAACCTTAATTACAGTAAATATATTGAATTATCGGTCCTTTTAAGGGACAAGAGCTTCTAGAGTTCTTCTATCGGTCCAAAACGGATAAGGACTACAAGGAATATTTGGCTTCGATCAAGAGCGGATATGAAAAATTGAATGGCACGCTAAATGAGTGTGATGGGTTCATTATATCAAAACCAATCCTGCAAACAAAAATATAGATATCGGTCTCGAAGAATCTCTACAAATGTTAATGTGTGTTTTTAGTGGTATGCACATAACTTTTGTACTGCGAGCCAGGCCATTAGTCCCCCACCGATTTCCAAGGCTTCTTCATCTATATCAAAGGTTGGAGTATGTAACCCGGAAATTATTCCTTTTTTTTCATTACCTACGCCTAACATATAAAAACTAGCCGGATTTTGATGCGAGTAATATGCAAAATCTTCCGCGGCCATCCAAAAATCTAAGTCAACTATATTTTCGGTCCCTAAATAATCCTCAGCAAACATTCTTAGCGAATCGGTCAGTGACACATCGTTGATAAGGTGCGGATACCCGTGGTTGATCTCCAGTTCACAACTACCCCCCATACCTTCGGCTATCGATGTAACCAATTTCTCAAGTTTCGCCAGTGCATCTTCTCGCCACGGTTCGTCCAAAGTACGAAATGTACCTTCTATGTGTACTTCATTGGGTAGCACGTTTATGGCTCCGTTGGCTAATACCTTGCCAAAAGACAATACCGAAGGTACTTTGGGCGAAGCCATTCTGCTGACCAACTGTTGCGCTGCAATGATAATGTGCGATGCGATCAATACCGCATCAATCGCTTTTTCGGGCATAGCCGCATGCCCTCCCTTACCTTTAATGGTAAGAAAAAGTTCGTCCATACTGGCCATGAACTTACCTGAGCGAAAACCAACTTTACCTTTGGGAATATCCGGTCGAACATGTTGCCCTATATGTGGTAGTATCCCCAAATCTTGGTATGCTTTTTCTTTTATGACCAAACTCGCCCCACCGGGTGTTACTTCTTCTGCAGGCTGAAACAACAGATTGATGGTGCCGTTTAATTCGGATTTGATTTCGTTCAAAATTTTAGCGCTCATTAAAAGCGATGCTGTATGGGCATCATGACCACAGGCATGCATTACCCCTTGATTTTTGGAGGCGTAACCAACATCGCTCTTTTCGTTTATCGGCAGCGCATCAATATCGGCTCGTAGCAAAACTGATTCTCCTCGCTTTCCACCTTCGATGGTAGCCAAAAGTCCTGTTTTGGCTATAGATACCACATGGGTAATCCCCAACAATTTTAATTGTTCTTTAATATAAGTAAAGGTTCCAAATTCTTGAAAAGAAAGTTCTGGGTTCTGGTGTAGATGTCTCCTGACCTTAATAAAATCTGGAGCGTACTGGTGAGACAGTCGCTTTATTTTTTCCTTTAATTCCATTCTAATTCTCTAAAGTTGCGCTCAATGGGTTCGCTAAACGTTCGGCATAATACAAAATTCTTTCTTCAGGAATTTTCTTTCCAGTCTCAAATACCAAGTAAGCATTTTTTTCATGATACCTACTTCCCTTAGGCAAAGTGGTCGCGGAATCGATTAGGACACGATTCCAATAGCGTCCGTTTCCTCGGGACTTGCTTATCTTTGTATATGGATTAAACAGTGGAGACTGATTTCCTTCGCTATTCGTATTGTCATATTCCAAACGAACGGATGCTAAACCGTAACCATGATTACAATTATAAAATGCCACGAAGTTAGAATCATCGGAAATATGGTTGTTTTCTAAACCATCCAATTCGGCATCGTACAATTGTAATCGTGCAACCTTTCCATTATCCTTTTGGTAGACGACATGCGTAAATAGACTGTCCATGGTCATTTCATCATTTCGCAGTAGATTGAGCGATACCTCTTCCTCCATCGTCATGGTCGATTCAGAAATAAAATAGGGCAGGTCGGCAAAAAAGGTGTATTTTCCTTCTAAAAATATTTCAGGATGCTTTTCAATTCGCCCTGAACGGATTTTTTCAACTTGATAAAATCCTTTCTCGACATGGTTTAGAGAGGTTGAAGGAAGATCTTCCATATTAAAATAGCCTATTTCATCGCTCTTAGAAAAATTAGGTGCCCAGTGCATAGCGACATGGCCACGTTTTAACAGTTTATCATCGAAATTTTTCAAAATCATCCCATTTATTTGACCCCTGCGTGAATTATCTGTGGTACTGAAGGTGGCTTTATAAATTTGGTTTTCTACGGAGGACCTATCATCGGACATTTGAATACCGAACGGCCCGGTATTACCTATATTTGCTGGGGCCGTGAGTTCAAAGGTTTTGGTAGTATTTTCCTCGATACTTACCGGAAACATGATTTTTAAGGAAGAATTTTCTCCTTTCCAAACAGTATCCAGTACTTGAACAGGTACCGATGTGCCCCCATTCACATCGAAAGCCACCAATATTTGAGAAGGCTGTAATGCCACATGAAACGGTATTTCTATGGATACATATTCTAAATCCCTTGATAGTCCGGTCGTTTCGGAGACAGATATTTTGACAAACGGTTCCAGGCTGCCACAGCCTGTTAATATTAGCAAAAATATCAGTCCGGATAAACTGATTTTTTTCAATACGTACATAATAAAACAGAATTTTAATGGCCCATCCCTAATCTATATCAATTTTTAAAAAAACCATATCGAATTTCACGGTTACAACATCGCCAACTATAATCTGGTTGAACATTGCTGTTGGGGGCTCTATACCATATTCTTGCAAGGTAATTGTATACTGTCCAGAAATTTTTAGAGATGTATTATCGGTATTCATTTTTACAGGGATCTCAACCGTTTTTTCATATCCGGCTATATTGAGCGTACCTATCAAACTCGTTGAATTCTTTATCTCTGCAAGTACAAAGGTTATCTCCGGATGTTCCTCTTTCTTTAGCGCAGCATGCATTTTTTTGTCCATCGTCGCACCACGCTCACTTTGTATTCCTGCAACCTCTACTTTGAACTCAATGGCTTTCGGAAGACCATCTTTCATCGTTATGCTTCCCGCCAAAGAATTGGCAGCAACCGTCCAATCATGTATGGTCGAGGTACCGTCGACTGTCAATTTACTGTCGGAAGAAAGTGTGTAGGTTCCTTGGGCGATACCCAAATAGGAAAAACTTAGAAAAAATAGGGTAATTACTTTTTTTATCATTGATTTTAGCTTTGAATCTTTATACAAAAATTGATTTCCTGTTTGGGAATCGCATAAATACCATCTTCCTAGGATATATTGGGCATGTTCATATTCCATGACAATGTAGCACAATACTCAAATCAGAGGTCTTTAACAAAGTTCTTCGATTTATTCTATTTTGATTTTTAATATACTTGTTTCTATTAAAACTATGCTACTTTTTTACCGAACGCTATTCATCCAAAACTAATTGCCAGAACTTTTTCTGTTCTTCGGGTGTGGGTTGCTTTTTCGGACTGACCAACCGGAAACCTACAAAGCTCGAATCGGTATACCACCAAAAGCTTTTCGGAATCTGCGGATCACGTTTCTGTAACCTCAAACTTGATGCCGATCTTGCCGCCGAACGCAGTTTATCGAGATCATCGTCCCAAGAACCGCCCCGGTACACTCTTGGATGTATAACCGTAGGAATCTGCCAAGGGTTGTTTGGCTCCATTTCGACATAGGCATCCTCCTTGTATTCATCTAAAGTCCATTCGGCCACATTACCGTGCATATCGTACAAACCCCATGGGTTTGGTTTTTTACTTCCTACCTTCGCATATACATTGTTCGAATTCATATAATGAACCGCATACTCATCAACCTTATCGACGGAATCGCCAAAACTATAAGCTGTTTCGGTACCTGCCCTTGCGGCATATTCCCACTCGGCCTCGGTCGGTAAACGATAGAATTTTCCCGTAACAATACTCAGCCATTTGCAAAATACCAATGCCGAATAAGCAGACATACTTACGGCAGGAAAACCTTCTTTGCCCATACCGTACGAAGGATCTTCATAAGGTGGGCTTGCCCTGGTGATTGCATCGATTTTTATGGTCTTGTCATTGTCCAACTTTACAAAAATATCTTTGTTCTGTTTGAAAAAAAGCTCGAAAATCTCCCAGGTCACCTCATTTTTCCCCATATAAAAGGCATCTAATTCCACTTCTTTTTGTGGGTCTTCATCTGATTTTCTACCAACCTCCGATTCGGGGCTGCCCATTACAAACTTGCCTTCAGGAATCAATACCATATCAAACGTCAATTCCGCAAAGGGAATTTTTTCCGTAAAACCTACTTGAACCTCAGATTCCGTTTTATTGGGCGAGACCTGTTTATTTTCAACTTGGTCAGCTTTTTCATTCGCATCATTGTCCGTCGTAGTTTTTGTGGATTTACAGGAAAATAGTATTCCAGTTAAAACAATAAATAGTAATACAATTTGAATTGTTTTAATTTTATTCATGATTATTTTAATAAGTGTTTTAAATCCCTCTTTTTTGTTTGCCCTACAAGCCTCTCATCCATTCCCCTATATTGTTTTTCACAAACTCGTCGTCGTTCAGATCAGGGTAATCTTTATATACTCTATCAATCTCCTCCTTTTGCCCTGGGGAAAGGTCTTCATTTTCATCGAGGCACCATATTCCCTTTAAGATTCCCTGTCGATATAGCACCTCATGGATACCTGCAATACAACCGTGAAAATTGTTGCTAGCATCAAAAAAAGCGGCATTCGAATCGGTTACGGCCACGTTTAAAGTCAACAAGTCTTTGGGGAACTTACTTCCGTCTTGTTTTGCTTTTTTTACGGTGTTGAGCAGTTCGACGGCCTTGTTTGTCCAAACGGCCCAATGACCGAGTAACCCACCTACGATATCCTTTGTAACGGGTTTTTCGTCAACGATGAACTTATACGTGGTTAGCAAATCATTGATAATATTATCATCGTTACCGGTGTAAAGGACGATTTCATCACGGCGGGAAGATTCACATACCGCCCTGACGACTTCCAAGGTCTGATAGCGATTGAAAGGAGCCATTTTTATTGCTTGTACATTCTCTATTTCAGCAAAAGCCTTCCAAAAATCAAAACTAAGGACCCTACCCCCTACCGACGGCTGTAAATAAAAGCCGAATACAGGAATGACCTCGGCAATCTTTCGGGTACGTTCCAATAAAGCTTCTTCAGACCAATCACCCAATCCGTTTGTGCTGACCAAGACAATGTCATACCCCAGTTCGGTACAGATTTTAGCTTCATTGACCGCCTGTTCCGTAGAGCCGCTTACCCCGGCGACCTTTATAAAAGGTCGGTTCAAATCGGCTATATTGATTTCTTCCGCTGCTAATTCGAGTACTTTTCGGTACAATCCTATCTCGGGGTCACGTATCTGAAATTGGGTAGTATGTACACCAATAGCTATGCCCCCGGCACCGGAAGCCATATAATAACGGGTCAACAGGCGTTGCCGAGCTTCATCCAGCTTTCTGTCAGCGGTCAGAGCCAAAGGATGTGCGGGAATAACTGTGCCCTCGTGAAGGTGTTTTTTAATTTCAGAGTTTAGGGTTTTCATAATATATTTTTGTGTTCGGGCTTTCAACCCTTCCTTTTTTCAACTTCAACTTTTCATCCTAATCAATAATCACCTTTCCGTTCTTGAAAATGGGTCGGTTTGCTGATTTCCTTTCCTCCGGATTTTACCCATTCCGCCGTCATCAAAATCATTTCCTTTAGCGAAACGGAAGGGTTTCCAAAAAGATCGAACGAACGTGATGCATCATTCAATAAAGCCGTTTCGGACGGTTGGTTCTCAAAAATCGGCTTTTTTCCAAAATATTCGCCAAATTGATTAGCAACCCATTGTACCGATATCGTTTCTGGACCTGTAATATTCAGTTTATTCGCTGGGGATTCACAATGCAATAGACATCTAATGGCATATTCGTTTGCATCGCCCTGCCAGATGACATTGACATGGCCCATGCTCAAATCTATGGGTTTTTCGAAAACTACTTTTTTGGCTATTTCCAAAAGCACCCCGTATCTTAAATCGAGTGCATAATTCAAACGGTACAGCAACATTTTGGTGCCGTTCTTTACCGAAAAATGCTCGAATACCCGTTCTCTGCCCAAACAGGATTGCGCATACTCCCCAATGGGGGAAGGCCTTACACTTTCTGTTGCTCCACCACTTTCGATAGGCATAAAAGGATAAATATTTCCTGTGGAAAATACTACGATGTTGGAGTTCTTGTACCGTTCAGCCACCCTGCCAGGTAGATAGGCGTTCATCGCCCAAGTAAAATGCTCGTTACCGGCCGTTCCGAATTTGTTGCCGGCCATATAAATGATATTTTCTGCATCAGGAAGTCCTTTCAATGCATTGTCGTTAAGTAAATCAACCTTATGACATTCGATTCCGAAATCGGAAAGTTCATTGTACATTGCCTCGTTCGAAAACCTCGAGGCACCCATAATCCTTTTGGAAACTCCAGCCCTGTCAATGGCCTTTTTGAGCAGTTTGGCAAGTGTCGGACCCATTTTTCCTCCCAGGCCCAGAATCAAGATATCGCCTTTGATTTTGGAAACATCCATGACCAACCGGTCGGATGGCTCCGATAATTTTAATTCGAGTTCTTCTACAGTTTTCATAATTTATTTTATAAAAAGATTATACCCATTAGCTAGGGCCAAAAATAATAAAATCAGCCAACCCACAATCATCAATATTTTTAGGCCAATGCCTAGTTCTATTTCTTTTTTTGCGGATTTCCCCAAAGCGATCAAGAGCAACAACAGTCCGATCAGAGGCGATACGATAATGGTCAGGCCCTGTGCCACAACAATCAGTTCGATAGGTAAATTACCAAAAACTATGGCAACGGTCGCCCCGATTACAATGACCAACATGATCATCGCACGCACTTTTATGGATTCCAATTTCATCCCGAATCCCAAGGCATCAGAAATTAAGACTCCTCCCAAGGTAGCATTGCCCAATAGGGAGGAAAAGGAGGCCGCAAAAAGACCCAACATAAAAACATTCGAAGCATAGGAGCCGAAAATCGGTTCCAAAGCCATACCCATTTCGGTAGCACTTGTGACCGCTATCCCCTTGGGGAACAAAACAGATGCACCGACCAAGAGTACGGTGGATGTAATCACGCCCAAGATAATAATCCCCGAAATACCCTCGCGTTCATGCAATCTTAATTTAGCCTTTGTCCATCCTTTTTCTTGTACTAGATAGGATTGATAAAAGGCACCGGCGATCGAAAAACTGGAGGCGACCAAGGCCACGGCCAACATTTCGGAACCAGCGGGAATTCCAAATGTAAACTGTTCCGCCAATCGTGAAAGATCCGGATTCGAAATAATAAGGGTCAGCAAGAACGAAACCAACATTAAAATAACCATACCGATCATTACCTTTTCGAGAATTCTAAAAAATGTCTTAAAAAACAGCAGAAAGATGGCAATAGCCGATATGCCAACGATCCATGGGGCTGAGGAAGTAGATAGGGTCTCTCCAAACACCATACCGGCTCCTATGGAGTTGCCCGCCTGAAACGATGCCGCTACCAAAAAAAGACCGACCCCGATCAAAATGGCTGCCCAACCCCCATATTCGAACCGAATTTGGCTAAGCAATGAAACATCCGAAGCAATACCTATACGTGTGGAAACAACCGTAAATACACTCATAAACAACACACAAAATGGCACTATCCACAACAGCTGATACTCATAATTAGCCCCGATCTTCGATGCAATTGCCAAACTACCAGGACCCAAAACCAAAGCTGCGGTGATGAACCCAGGACCGATAAGGTCAAAAACTTTTTTCATTTTTAGTTGTTGTTTAACGTTTCTCTTTTATGAGCCTATTTAGAATTTAAATTTAAAAAATGATTGTGGCAGTTTGAATCGTAAGGAATGTTTTGAATCTTTTACTTCAACCATAAATTGGATAGTCTAAACCTGCTCAAACTTGCTAGAAATTATTGATGAACTTTTAATAAACATAAACCCAAAAATAGTACAAATAAGTACCATATTAAAAATAACACGACCAAAGTACACCAATTAACAAAAAAAGGCAGTTATATATATATATGTAACTGCCTAATCTTTTTGCTCCCCCTCTTGGGCTCGAACCAAGGACCCTCTGATTAACAGCAGCTTTTTTTAGCTATCATCAATTTTCATTTGGTTTCTTATGCAATGATTATCAATGTTTTATGAATTATTTCTTTTCATTTAGCAGCATCAGTACTACCTTTAATGTACCAATTGTTGTACCTATGTTGTACCCAAAACACCGCTGAAAATGATCAATGTGCGAACGGTTTTAAGAAAAAAACAGCTTTCAGATGGAAGTTATCCGGTATGCCTTCGTGTTACCAAAGATAGAAGATCTAAATACTTCAAGACCATTTATAATGCCTTTCCCAAAGAATGGGATGAACGTACTGGTTCTTTTAATAAAAATCATAGTAATTTTATTCAGGACAACCGATTGTTATTAAAGTTTAGGGATAGGGCGCTAAAAGTGATTGCAGATCTTGAAATGGAGAAAGATGATTTCTCTTTGAGGGAATTTGAACATAATTTCAGAATTGTTTTTAATCCCGTTAGAAGAAACGTATTTGATTTTTGGGATGAATTGATTAAAGAATTAAAGCTTGCTGGTAGAATGGGCAATGCCCGTTTCCACAAAGACACCAGTAAATCCGTCCAGAGATATTTAAAGTTTGACAAAGACCTCTCCTTTACGGACATCACCCCTGCATTTCTAGAAAAGTATGAGGCCTACTTATGTTCCCGCGGAGGAACTGATGGAGGGATTGGTGTTCGGATGCGTTCCATAAGGGCTTTGTTCAACCAGGCCATTAGAAGAAACATTGTAAAGGAATCCCTTTATCCCTTTCGTGCATATAAAGTATCGAGATTGAAAGGAAGGGGAGCAAAAAGGGCACTTACTTTTGAAGAAATAAAACAAATAATCAATGTTGACCTAATTGACCATCCTGAGCTTCTAAACAGCAAAAACTATTTTGTTTTTAGCTTCTATACCCGACGGATGAACTTTGCCGATATGCTGAAATTGAAATGGAAGGACATCAGAGGGGGGAACATATATTATACTCGTTCAAAGACCAAGGGTAACTTTACCATTAAAATCCTACCTCCGGTTCAGGAAATCTTGGATTATTATCGTAAAAATTCCTTGGGCACCAAATATGTGTTTCCGATTTTACTACATGATATACTTACACCCAACCAAATAGAGAACCGTAAAACAAAAGTGCTCAAAAACTATAATAAGGATTTAAAGGCAATCGCCGAATTGGCCGAAATTGAAAAATCTGTGACCAGTTATGTGGCTAGGCACAGTTTTGCTAATTGCCTTAAACAAAAAGGGGTTGCAACAGATGTAATAAGCGAATCATTGGGGCATCAGAATATGGTGATCACACAGGCCTATTTGAAAGAATTGGATACATCAGTCGTTGATAAAGCAATCGAGGTTCTACTCTAATTGACTTAAAACAAGGCATTTGCTTATCTGATATGGCAGTAAACTATAATAAAATCAATATAACTAAAAACAACACCTAACTTAGTCCAATGAGTTGATTTAGAAAACGGGTGAGAATCAAACAAAGAACTAATCATTAATTGATTCAAACCATAAAAGTCTTGTTATTTGTCACTTCATTACAAGTATTCATTTAATTTCGAAGTCGGTTAACCTTTTAATTGTGACAACTTTGTAACTACTTGATTTTCTTTGAATAATTTTTGGTCACGGTTCGCAAAACAAATATGAATTACTTTTATCTTTCCCCAGATAATTTGTATATCCCTCAACATCTTAAATCTCAATTAACTGTATGTAGTTATTACATATATACCTAATTTAATGCGAGGTTTCTAATCCTTAAAATTAAAACCAAGCACAAAAAAGACCCCAGATTATGGGGCCCTCTCAATCATTTTAAAAAAATATAACTTAGGAAGTTTTTCCTACTATTGTCACATTAGCACTAAGTTGTAAAGCCGATGTCACCTCCAAGGCACCTAGGTCAAGTCCCGTCGTGGATTCCACTTGTAGTGTAGAATCGAAGTAAAACTGGTTCCCTTCCTTGGCATATGATACAAAGATGAGTTCATACTCCCCTTCGGCCAAAAAACTCAATCTATAGGCGTTGTTGATGGCACCTACTTCCGCACTGGTCACCGCATTGGCGAACCGCACATTGCTTTCGCCCTGTCCCTGGGTCTCCACTTCGGCATTATAGGTGTCCTTTTCATAGGCATACACCACCATCTTATCAGAGGTATCCTGGGAATCGTTAACGGTTCCATTGATTTCCCCTGTGGCTTCCTTGTTAACCGTTCGAATTCCGGCAGAAAGTTCAGAAGCGGTCACGAAATCAAAGTCGCTCTCCATTGTGCCCTGTTCTTCCTTGATAGTCTTTCTAAGGTCAAAATCAATGATGACCTCATTGGTATTGGTCGCAAAGACCTCGAAACTATCGCTGATATTGATGGACTGTGAGGTCGAGGCGATCTTGTCCTTGGCCCCATCGGCCATTTCCACATAACATCCCGGGACATTGCCATCCATATCGGAATCATAGTCCAGTACAAGTTCCAAATTGGAATAGGTCCCAGCTTCCATGTCAAGATTGCCCAAGGTTTTGGTCTGTCCATTGACCAGGGCCGATAGATCAAAAGTCGTCTTGTTAAACCCCTCTAACGAGGTTCCATCGACCTTAATATCCGAGACCGTGACGAATACGGCTTCAATTTCAGCGTTGTCCACGGGAGCGTCCGTAATCTTGTAAGTGGTGTTGTAGGTCTCTCCTTCTGGATTGTTGCCTCCATTATCATTATCATCACTACAGGAGAATAGTAAAACAGCTGTTCCCAATGTAATTCCAACATACTTCAAAAAATGTTTCATAAAAATTAAGATTTTGAGATTCAAATAATTAAGTTTTGTTTGATAGTATAACAATTTCAAATCAAAATTCCCTACCCTATTATTAAAATCGTCAAAAAAATAACCTTGAAAAAATTGCTAACTTAGGGGTCACATTCAATCATTACTAAACATTAAGCATATACACAAATTTAGAATCATACAGCCCTAATCCATGAACTATCTGAGAAATGGCTTGACCGCTTTGTTGAGCCCACTATTTCTATTTGCCCAGACCGAACAAAAAACAACCGAAGCCTTTGACAGCATCTTTTACCACACCTACATGGAAACCGCCACAACTAATTTAGATAGGGCCTTGCAGATTGCTGACTCCTTATACTTAAGTTCTGAAACGGATATCCATAAAATCCGATCATTGATGCTTATTTCCGACATGTACCATCGGAAGGCAAATAGGGATTCGTCCATTTATTATGCTAAAGTTGCTGAAGACATTGCCAATGAAGCCAATATTTATGATTGGCAAGCCAGAATCAGTGGTGTTCTATCAACACAGTTTCGTAACATGGGGTTGTACAAACAAGGTAGTCTTTATTTGAAAAAAGGACTTGAGGCAAGTGAGAATATCCAAGAACCAAATACATCTATTCAGTTTAAGGGCCAGGTCTATCAAGAAAAAGGATATTATGCCCTTAATAAGGACAAATTCAATCAAGCAGTTGGGTATTTTAAAACAGCACAATCCCTCTTTAATTCTCTTCCTGAATCAAAAAACAGAACTTTATTTTTGTCACAGACCGAAGAGCAACTGGGGAACAGTTTTTTAAAATTACAGAAATTGGATTCGGCACGTTATCATTATGAAAGAGGTCTTGATTTGGCTTCTGGAACGGCCAACGGAAAAACAATCTACAAAGGTTTTATTTACTTGGGTCTTGGCAAAGTAAATCTCGTCCAAAACCAATTGGGCTTGGCCAAAGACTATTTGGAAAAAGCTCTGGATATTTCTAAAACATCAGGACTACCAGACTTCAGCGCAGATGTATACCAAAGTCTTGCAGAATACAACAAAGTTATAGGCAATATTGCCAAATACACCCACTACAATGAACTTTATATTAACCTTATTAGAAAAACTTCAGAGACCCAACAACAGTATGCGGACAATGTAGTTACTAAAACAACACAAGAACTACAGGATGTTGTAACCTCTAAGAATATACTCTTTACATGGGCCGTTATTGTTATCATTTTAATATTTGTGGCTTGGGCTTTATATCTTAAAAAACAAGAGCAAAACCATAATAGGTACCAAAAATTAATCACAGAACGAAAAAAAAGGACACATACGACCACGCTCACTAAAGAAAACACCATTCCCTTATCAAATGACAATGGTAACCAAGAACGTCTTATGCGGGAAGCTACTGAATTACAGATATTGGAGCAACTCAATAATTTTGAACGTGGCGACCTTTTTTTACAACCCAACCTTTCTTTGGCACAATTGGCCGTTCATCTGGGGGTCAATACCAAATACCTTTCCCATACAATCAACAGACATAAAGGCAAAGATTTCAATAATTATATCAATGAATTAAGGATTGTCCATATCATTGATAAAATTGAGAAAAACCCAAAGTATCTAACTTATAAGATTGGCTATATCGCTTCGGAATGTGGATTTTCTTCACACAGTAAATTTGCCACGGTATTCAAAAATGTTACCGGCATTACCCCTTCCTCCTTTATTAATCAAGTAAAAAAAGAACGAAAAAAATTAAAAAAGGTTTAGGGCACATGATTCTGCTCTAAAAAGCTATTGTTTGTTAAAAAACAACATAACTTATTGTAAATATGCTGTTTACATTCATCTTATATTCTTTCCACATTTTTCGTATTCCTGAATTCGGATATACTTCCCTGCATATTTCTGAAATATTGCCGTTCTAATTTCAGTAATTTTCCTACAAAATCCATAAAGCACTACGATTAAAAACCAAGAACAAAACAAACATTAAACCTTACAAAGAAAGGTCAGGTAAGACCTTTCTTTCAAATAGCGACCAAACACTTTCCCAAATGAATTTCAAAATATTTAAAGGAATCATCTTGTTTCTCATATTGCTCTTGACCACCATTTCAAGGAGTTACGGAACGATTGAAAAAAAAATATCTTTTATTGTCCCACAACCAGCCATTGTCAATCCAGGTCATAGTATTATCAACGAATTCACCCTAAGTCTGACCCCTACTGATGAGACCTGCACGGGCAATGGACAAATAACCATGGACATTACCAATACGGAGGCCGGGGCAGAATTTGAGTTCCTAATCTACCAACTGCCCAATACGGTCACCCCTTTTCGTGTCATAGACAATGTCATTGCGACCGGCCCTACCTTGACCTATACCGAAACGGCTCTACCGAGCAGTGATTTTCAGGTTGTGGCCACCCAGGTCGTGGGTGCGGAGAGCAATCAAAAGACTGAAAATGTCACTATTTCCAACACAATGGAAAGCCTTTCCTTTACCCTCTCCCAAACCCCTATTTGCACAGGGGTCGAAATACACGTAAACGTAACAACCGGACACCCCAGCACCTATGAATTGAGGGATGATTCGAACAATGTCGTCATTGCCCCACAAGCTTCCAACGTACTTTCCCCAGTTACCCAAGGAACTTACAATGTCATCGTAACGGATGTATGCGGGAACAGTGCCTCTTTGGGCATCACTGTAGCCAATGATCCGCAAACCTATGCCGTGAGAAGAACCAACCCGATCAACTCCTTTTGGTTAATGGAAGACTGTAATACTATACGTCATGAAGAACAATTGATCTACAATGGATCGAACAATGTTCCGGAGGATAGGTATCCCATCAATGTATCCATTGAAATTGAAGAACCTTTTGGAGGCCCTTCAACGCTAATCAACACTACGTGGAATTCCAATTCCGATAACGGCCAGTCTGTAGACATCCCGTTCCATTATGGGGAGTCTTATGATTACACGGTCACCTTTACGGATAATTGCGGAAAGGTATTTACACAGACCGATGTAATAGAGGCAGTTCCCAATACCCGGTTGCGACAGCCCATTGCCGATTGTGGCACAAAATATATCTCCTTGGACCTGTTCAAGTTCCATTTGGAACCCTTAGCGGTTACCTTCACCTCGTATCCTGTCGGTTTTGACCCTGCCGACTTCAATGGGGATTATGCCACTGGAACCTATACCAATACCTACAACACCTTACCCAACAACATTAACTTGGGCAGCACCTCCACTGGGGTACCCGAGGGGGACTATGAAGTGGAACTGACTTCTTGTGGAAGAACGGAAATAAAAACGTTTACCGTAACCCATAACGCCAACTTCAATTTACGGATGTATCGGTATTATGCAGGTTGTGGGGACGATGAAGGCTCCATTAACTTTTATATCAATGTCGGTGGGGCCCCTGCTGTTGCAGATGAGCTGGTGTCTGCCCAGTTTACCAGTGCGCCACCGGAATTCATTACCAACTTTGGAGCGCTACCGTATGATGTATCATACAATATTGCAGCTGATGGTCAATTTTACATGAACTCCCTCCCAGCGGGAGACTATTCGGTAGAAGCCACGGGAACCTGTGGTTCAACCTTGACGGAAGCATTTACCATCTATGACAAAACCATATCCTCTTCGGTGACCCCTATAATGAACTGTGGCAGTTTCAATGTAGAGGCCTCCGTTTCCTCTTACCTTGCCAGGGAAGTGTTATGGTTACAGAAATTTTATCCAGCTTCAGGTCAATGGGGCCACCCCACCTCGGAAAACTTATATACCGAAGGAACGGACATCGGTAATTCGACTGCATTGTCCATGGGTGGAACAGCAAACTACTCAGGCTATAATACCTTTTCCGGATCGGTGAACAATGTCGTATCCTCGGGTCAATTCAGGGTAGTGGTCCAATACAACATCCATAACAATGGGGCCCCAGGGGTATCCCAGTGCCGGGATGTCCTGAACACTTTCAATGTTCCCTCCAACGGTATCAATTTGAATAATTTTTATGTGGCCAATTGTGCCAGTGGCAACACGGAATTGGTCATTGATGCCAATGGAGTGGCACCACTTGACTACAGCATTACCACCTTTAATGGTAACCCATTGACCATCAACAATGGTAACAGCCCTGTTTTTTCAGAGCTTCCGGTTGGTGAATATACCGTAGAGATCCAGGACAGTTGCGGAAACACGGGTGTATTTGAATTTAAGACCGATGTCCCCAAGTCACCGGTCATCAAACCGGAAAATTTATGTGATGGCCAAGTGGGTTCCCTTTCCATAGAGGGATTATCCTTTTTGAATATCGAATGGATCAAGGGTGGAGATCCGACAGTCATCGGAACCGGAAATACACTTTCCTTCAACCCATTTAATGAAGCGACGGATGTGGGCATGTACCATGCCAACATTTCCTATGGCCCCGACCCCAGTGCCTGTATCAACCAAATTTTAAGTTTTGAGGTCATTTCCCCGCCAGATTTACCTGAGGCGGGTACAGGACAAACTGTTGACATTTTACAACAAGATGCCGATATCATCAATCTCTTTGATTTTTTGACCGCACCATATGATAACTATGGGGATTGGACCGACCTTTCCAATACCGGGACGTTGAACAACGAAGTATTGGATGCCAGCACATTGCCTGTTGGCACCTACCAATTCCAATATGATGTTAAGGGTATCTGTTCCGGCGTGGATTCCACAACCGTGACCATAAACATCATATCCTCCGACCTGACCGCATCGGATGACAGTATCGCCAACGTATGTCCATTCGAAGCACAGAACAACATTGGCAATGTCATGGATAATGATACAGAGGGTGGCCCTGTTGTCCAAGGGGATTATTCGATCAGTGAGGAAGTTCCAGATCCTGATGGTCTTATTTCGGTAAACCAGGATGGTTCCATTGATGTTGCCGCAAATGCCCAACCGGGTCAAACATACACATTGGAATATCGCATTACCGAAGTGGCCAATATCAACAATTTTGATACAGGGGTTCTGACCGTCACCATTATTGTCGACACCATTGACCCCACTTTCAACGAGACACTGCCATCGGACGTCACGGTGGAATGCAATGCAGTTCCAACTCCGGAGGCCTTGACTGCATCTGACGACTGTGGTACGGCCGTAGTTACATTCAACGAAACAACTTCTGCTGGAAGTTGTCTAAATACTTATACATTGACCAGGGAATGGACCGCTGAAGATCTATCTGGCAACACCGCTGTTCATACCCAAGTAATAACCGTAGAAGATACCGTTGCGCCGACATTTAATGAAACCTTACCTACTGATATTACCGTAGCCTGTGATGGAGTTCCTTCGGCAGCAACCCTGACGGCAACGGACAATTGCGGTACGGCAACGGTTACCTTTAGTGAATCGGCCGTTGGTACATGTTCGGGCAACTATACGATTACTAGGGAGTGGGTGGCCACAGATCAATGCGGGTTGGCAACCGTGCACACCCAGGAGATTAGCGTAGTAGACAACACGGCACCAACATTCAACGAAACCTTACCGTCTGACATTACTGTGACATGTGATGCCATTCCTGCAATTGAAACTTTAACGGCAAGTGACAACTGTGGTACTGCAACAGTATCCTATGATGAAACCATGGTATTTGGCTCCTGCCCGGGCAACTATTCCATAAGACGGGAATGGACCGCGACGGACGACTGTGGCAACCCTACGGTACATGCCCAGGTCATCACGGTGGAGGACACGACACCGCCAACGTTCAATGAAACCTTGCCCACTAATATTACGGTATCATGCGATGCTGTTCCAACAGCAGATACCTTGACCGCGTCGGACAACTGTGGTACGGCAACGGTAACCTTTAGCGAATCTGCCGTTGGTACCTGTGCAGGCAACTATACGATTACACGGGAATGGGTGACCACGGACCAATGCGGTTTGGCCAATTCACACACCCAAGTGATAACCGTTGAAGACAACATTGCGCCAACGTTCAATGAAACCTTGCCCACGGATATTACGGTATCATGTGATGCTGTTCCAACAGCAGATACCTTGACCGCATCGGACAACTGTGGTACTGCAACAGTATCCTATGATGAAACCATGGCATTTGGCTCCTGCCCGGGCAACTATTTCATAAGAAGGGAATGGACCGCGACGGACGATTGTGGCAATACTACAATACACGCCCAGATCGTCACGGTGGAGGACACGACACCGCCAACATTCAACGAAACCTTACCGTCTGACATTACTGTGACATGTGATGCTATTCCTGCAATTGAAACTTTAACGGCAAATGACAACTGTGGTGCCGCAACGGTAACCTTCAATGAGACCACTACTACTGGACCTTGTGCTGGTAGCTATGAGATAACCAGGGAATGGACGGCCACCGATGATTGTGGTTTGACATCGGTTCATACCCAGATAATCACCGTGGAGGACAACACGGCACCTACGTTCAATGAGCCCTTACCTACTGATTTTACGGCATCGTGTGATGCCATTCCAATGGCGGATACCTTGACCGCGTCGGACAACTGCGGCACGGCATCAGTAACCTTCAACGAAACAACAATGGCAGGCTCATGTCCTGGAAATTATGTGATATCGAGGCAGTGGACAGCAACCGATGAATGTGGTTTGACATCCGTTCATACCCAGACAATCACCGTGGAGGATACCACTCCACCTACTTTCAACCAAGTATTGCCAACGGATATCACCGTTGCATGTGATGCCATCCCAATAGCGGAAACATTGACAGCTTCCGATACCTGTGGAGCCATTACGGTCACCCTTACGGAAACCATTGTCTCCGGGGACCCATCAGGTGACCATGTATTGGAAAGGGTGTGGACAACCACTGACGAATGTTTCAATAGCACGTCACACACCCAACTGGTGACCGTAATGTCCTGTATTGAAAACCCCGATATTGCCCTAATCAAGACGGGAAGCTTTCAGGATGAGAACAATGATACTTTTGCCCAAGAGGGAGAAAGTATCACCTATACCTTTACAGTGGTCAACACAGGGGACGTCCAGCTAAACAATCTTCAAATAGAGGATGATATGTTGGGGCCAAGTACGATTTCGGTTTCCCCATCAACCTTGCTGCCCGGTGAATCCGCAACGGTCACTGCATCATACCGTCTGACCAAAATGGACATGGAAGGGGAATCCCTATCCAACACGGCCATGGTCTCCGCTAAAACCGAGGATGGTTCTGATATTTTGGATGTATCGGGAACCACAGCCGGAAATGACGACCCGACCGTAATCCAACTACACATGAAATCAGGCAATGTCACTATTCCCAATGTCATCACACCGAACGGAGATGGCAAAAATGATTTCTTTAGCCTTTCAGGATTGCCACCGACCGCAAGGGCGTACTTGGTCATAACGAACCGCTGGGGCAACGAAGTATACAAAAACAGTGATTACCAAAACGATTTTAACGGTCAGGGACTGAACGAAGGCACCTATTTCTATCAACTCTCAATTTCCGGACCCTCAAGTGTGGAACAATCGTACCAGGGATGGTTGTTCATTAAACGATAAGCCCAAAAACTATGACATTAAAACATATCCGATATATACTACTTTGGAACCTTTTCATTTTTGCCCATTTCAGTGTAATAGCGCAGCAAGAGGTCCAATTCACCCAATATATTTTCAACACCTTAAGCGTAAACCCTGCTTATGCAGGCTATAAAGAACAGTGGTTTGTACAATTGGCACTCCGAGACCAATGGTCAGGGCTTAATGGCGCTCCCAGAACCGGGCAATTTTCAGTTGATGGCATCCTAGATCCAGATACCCGAAACATGGGAATGGGCCTTCAGGTCACCTCTGACAAACTGGGTCCCCAGACCAGTACTTCTGTCTATCTCAATTATGCATACCGGATCCGTCTGAACGCTTCGGACACCAAACGATTGGGGTTTGGTCTCGGTGCCGGATTGGCACAGCACGGCCTGAACGGATCTGAATTTACCCCGACGGACCCCGATGATGTCTATCTGTTGTACGGCAATGAACATGTTTGGAAATGGAACATGCGCCTTGGTGTGTACTACTACAGTCCAAGATGGTATGTGGGCGCGTCCTTGATGGATGTTCTCGATAGAAAAGAAAGCTACATTTTCAATAGTGACGACGACTATTACAATATATTTCACAGGAAGCATTTCTACTTTATTGGTGGTGCAATTTTTGACATGGGGCCGTCCTTCAAACTACGCCCCAGCTTCCTGTTGAAAGAAGACTTCAAGGGCCCCTCCAGCCTAGACCTTAATGCCATGATAATCTATGAGGAAAAATTCTGGTTCGGACTGGGCTACCGGACCGGGGTCAAGGTCTGGGACAAAACCTACAATGATTTCAGTGCACAGGACCTATCGACCTCCAATTCCATCTCAGGGATAGTACAATTCTACCTGTCCGACCGGTTCAGGATCGGATACTCCTATGATTACATGCTCAATGATATGAAAAATGTCCAGAACGGCACCCACGAGATCACCCTGGGATACACTTTCCAGATCAGAAAAAAACGCTTATTGAGCCCTAGGTTCTTCTAATGACCCAAAACAAGTTGATCGTGAAAAACCAAAATATCATTTCAATGAAATTGCTGTTTACCCTAGTGTCCCTTTTCCTGGTCATTTGTATCGGATATACCCAGGAGCAGCCCAGCAACCGAGATAAAGCATATGAACACCTGTCAAAGTTCCAATATGCCCGTGCCATCCCCCTTTTACTGAAATTGGTCGATCGAAAAAAACCGCGCTTGGAGGACTTGGAACAATTGGCCCAGAGCTATTACCTGACCAATGATTATGAGCAGGCGGCCAACTGGTATAAGCGTGTTACCGAACATCCGGAAAGCCCTGCGGAAAACCTATTGCATTATGCTAAAAGCCTCAAACAGACCCATCAATACAAAAAAGCCATCAAAGCATTGGTGGACTATGCCGAACGGACCGGTAACACCGACGATATTGCCATGGAGTTGGAAGGATCTAAGAAAGCCTTGGAGTGGCTCGCGAATCCCAGACCCTTGGAACTCCATAATGAAACAAACATCAATACCCCAAGATCTGAGTTTTCGGTCTATCCGACACTAAATGGGGTTTACTATACCGGGGAACCCCTAAAGGGAAATGGAAAATATGGGTGGACGGGCAGTTCCTATTTACAGGTCTACCATGCCAAATTGGATGAAACCGGCCACATCATAGATTCAAGCCCCATCAAAAAGGAACCAAACCAAAACAGCAGGTACCATATAGGACCTGTGAGTTCCAACAAACATGGTGTCACCATGTTTGTCACCCGTACTTATGTTGGGGACAAACCGAACAAGGAGCCGGAAAATGGCATCAAATACATGACCCATCGTCTTGAACTCTTGATTTACAACAAGGATGCAACAGGAAACTGGAAAAAGACCCCGTTTCCCTATAACAATATTAAAGAATATTCCGTAGGCCACGCTGTTTTGGCGCCAGGGGAAAAATCACTTTACTTCATCTCCGATCAACCAGGAGGATTCGGCGGAACGGACATCTGGTTTTCGGAGTTACAAGAAAATGGTCAATGGGGCAAACCAATCAATGCTGGAAGTACCATCAACAGCAAGGGAAATGAAATGTTCCCAAGTTTCGGTCCCGATGGACTCCTGTACTATTCCAGTGATGGACATCCGGGCATGGGGGGGCTTGATGTATTCCAGTCCAATAAAAGAGAAACGGGCTGGACCGAACCGAAAAATCTCCAACACCCCATCAATAGTGGTGGTGATGATTTTTCCTATATCATCTGGAACGATTTAAATGGGGTATCAAGGACCTTCATGGCCTCCAACAGATCGGGGGGCAAAGGAAACGATGACATCTATAGTTTGGAAGGAAAAGGTGGAAGAAGATTGCTATTGGAGGGAGTTACCTATATGGGGCAATCCAAGGAGAAAACCCTATCAGGAGTATCTGTCACCTTATACGATGGGGAGCGCACCCTTATGACCAAGACACAAAGTGGCATGGAGGGGGCATTCTTCTTTGAAATCGACCCGGAAAGGACATACAAGATACTTGGTCAGAAAAGGGGGTTTTACAGCGATTCATTGGTGTTGGACACCAAGAGGACAATTCGGGATACCCTTGATACTACATTACATTTGGAGCCCATGTTCGAAGTGGGCAAGAAAATTGTATTGAAGGACATACATTATGATTTTGACAAATTTGATATCCGGAGGGATGCGGCCCATGTTCTGAATGAGCTAGCAAGAATCCTCAGGGACCATCCAAGTCTAAAAATTGAACTTTCCTCCCATACGGACAGCAGGGGCAAATCCAATTACAATATGAAATTATCAGAGAAACGGTCCAAATCCGCTGTGGATTATTTGGTGTCCCGGGGGATTTCAAGGAATCGATTATTGGCCAAGGGCTATGGGGAATCACAATTGTTGAACAATTGCCCTGACCATGCACTTTGTACCGAAGAGGAGCACCAAGCCAACCGTAGGACCGAGATAAAAGTTTTGGATTTCTAAATAAATTCTTTTAATAAAAAAAATGAATAGAATATAGTCAGGTCCCAAATCTTACCTCTAACTTCAGCGCTTGGTTCCTATCCGATTTTTGCAGCGTTCGGGAAGATAAGCGTCAAGCAAAAATAGGATAGGGCGCTGTCCTACTTTTTGCCCTTTTGCCGTATCCACTCTTGGTATAGTTCCTTCGCCTCTGTGTTTTCTTCAAGGAATGTCCCGTAATGATCTAAAGTACTGTCCTGTCCTTTGATATATGCGGCTTCTTCTTTCTTGGTTATCCTTGATACCTGATAGATTGAAAATCCAAGGACCAATAAGACACAAACAATCCCCAGGACAGTTTTATGACCCAACTTGGCAACAGAATGGACTTCTCCACCTTCTGGAGGATTCTTTGGATCAATCTTTGCTGGTCCTCAACTATCTTTTTTTGATTGTTGCCGTAATCTTTTAGAAGCGTATTTATCTCAGTAGTATCAGGTATCAATGGAAGGTTTTGTAAATTTTCATGTACCTTTTCCAATCGGCCAATACTCTTCTCAAATCCGTTGATCTCCTCGGTCAACAGTTCCGCTATTTCATCCAGTTTTGCCATGTTGTTGTGTCTAGATTCCTATTCCAGTATCCCTAACCAACTTGATGGCCAGCTTGATGGTTTTCTTTATCATGGTTTGGGTCAGACTTGTCGGGACATTTACTGTCCTTCCCAAAAGCTGCATGCTCTTGTCCTTGGCAATCCCGTTGTGCCATCTTCTTTTCAAAGTTCATTCGACGTGCGATCCTGCCCATGGACATGGACCGGTGCACCTCGCTTCCCTTGAGGTTCGTTCCTTTGTACTCAAAACGGAAACCCTGCAACTGGTTCTGCCTGTTGATGCTCGGGATGACCTTTACATTGTTCCGCTCCATCGATTTGATATACTAGTCAAAATCCCATGGACGTTCCCTGGCCATGACCTTTTCATGGATCTTTTGTAATTCAGATCGGAGCTCCTGCATCCGGTACAGTTTTTCCTGCTGAACTTCCCTTACCGTGGTCAGGTCCATTTGTTTGGCCACCCGTTCCGCCACTTGTTGACTCCGCTTTCCGATGAAACTGTCATTGTAGGTCTTTCCCTGAAAGTTTATCCGGTTGGCATACAGATGGACGCGTACATGTTTCTTGTCCTTATGGACAAAGGCAACGGCCTGGTGCTGTTTGAGGTTCATTTCCTTAAGGAATCGTTCGGTCATTTCCTTGAGCTGTTCTTTTTCCAATTTTTTGCTGTCCTCGATGGTGGGGCTGAGCACAAAGCTGAGTGTGTTCTTTTTGCACAGCTCGTTCTGTTCTTGGATAACCTTGAACTCTTCGGTAATTTCCTGTGGGGTTTCCCCTGCCAGGTATTGGCTGTGGATGATCTCGGAACCTTTCTCCTGGTTCATCCCATAGCTCATGGAGGGCGATTGTATGTGATATGGATTTGCCCATGCCTATCATTTCCTGAAGTTTAAAAGGTGTTGCCGTATCTCTTTGGCCAGCTGCGCCGTTTCCTCGGCCAACCTGGAATTCCGCTTGCGAAACATATTGGTGATTAGCTTAAAATTCCGTTGGTATTTGACCAAAAGCTTATAGACCTCTATCTGTTCGTCCGTCATCCGCTCTACGATACGGTCTTCGAAGGCAGCACGCCGACAGTACTCACTGATGGAAAGACCGCTCTTCCGGGCCTTGACCCTCAGGAGTTTCTTCTCGTAAACCGAGCACCGGAACTGGACGAACTCTTTCTTCATTTTACCACCAACTTTTGAGACCTTCGGGAGCAAAAGCAAGATATGTCATGACAATGACACATCTTGAATTCGTTGCCGAACTTCATCCTTCGCGTTTTTTACCTTCCATTCGTTTATATCTTTAAAATCCTCATAGAGGAAGGACAAATCCCTACTGTTCGGACACCTTTCCAATAAAAGTTCTGTCATCCCAAGTCCCGTTTTGTCCCTATCAAGAAACAGCTCCACACTTTCATATTCCCCTATTTCAGAAATCATCCGTTTTACAAAGGTCGTGGTGTTCAATATCAAAAGGTCATGGCTGTTTCCGATTTCTGGTCTCAGTTCCATTAGGGTGAGCATATCGAACATGCCTTCGGTAATGGACAATTTCTTAAAGCTGCTCCTTATCATCGAAACATCCTTGGGCGATGTGGACCCTTTCCAATATCTGTTCCGCAGTTCCCAACCTCCAGACCTGTTTTGGAGTCCAATGGCAAAGTATTTCCGACCACTGATTTTATAATGGATTTCCTTGCACAGCTTTCTGGCAGTTGTAATCGAGATTTTTCTGGACCGCAGATAGGTCTCTAGGGCCCTGTGCTCAATATCCATTTCCTCTGTGATTTTAATGGGGTTGGCCTTACATTCCGTTTTGGTTTGATTCGGCTGTCGGTGAAAAGAAAAACTCTCCAAGTTCCCGGATAATCTTCCAAGGGCCTCACTTACCGAACAGTTTTCCATTTTCATCATTAGGTCTATCGTGCTACCGCCCTCGAAGGTTCCAAAATCAATCCAGTAATTTTCCTTTAGCGATACCTTGAAAGAGGCTTGGGTCTCATATCGGAACGGACTGAGGAACCAAGCTTCTTTTTCCGTTTTCCGGACTGGAAAGTGCCCCAGATTGGCCAGCGTGGAAACGATGTCAATGTTGCGGGCTTTTTCGCAGTCCATTCTCTTTTCTTTCATGGTTCTGTTTTTAATCGATTTTTGATGATTTGATGACAAATCTCCGGCAGGCCCCATAAAAACTGGTGGTTACCCGGTCATCACTTTGTCATCGTTTCATCGTTTTTGTTTTTTTCTTCATTGTCCCTGTCATCATTTTTTATTTTGATGATAGAATGATGACAAAGTGATGACAGCCCGAACCCTTATAAACACTGGGCTTATATCAATCTGTCATCAAATCATCAAAATTTTGTACCAAAAATTCCTTTTTTATGGTAAAGTACCTACCCTTGGCGTCCTCGGTGTTAATCTCACCGTTGTTCCAGATGGTAATCTTTTGGTACTTGTTGGAATTGGGCTGGTTGTCCAGTTTCCAATCGTTTTTCAGCAACCGCCTCAGCTGGGTCAGGTCTGTCTTGACCCGTGTGCGGTTGAGCATATGCAGGGCATCGATGGGACAAAGGTCCACAGAGTCCATCTCAAACTTTTCCATGCTGCTGAACAATAGGCTGGCCAGTTCCTTCTCTACCCGGTTCCGGTTATTGTTCACCAGTTTCTTCAACGCTGGTGTATGGACCTCTTTTGGGGTGAACCACATTCGTGTTCTTTGCTTTGAACTAAACTCTCGTTTTGAAAGGAAATGCAAAAATGCGGGCACTTCCTGGGCCAACTGGTCCAAGAAATCGGTGTCCTCCTTTTTAAGTGATGGGATTTTCCGTACCCAAAACCGGGTCTCGTAGGCATCGATCTTGATAAAACTGTCCTCATTGTTACTGCAAAGGATAAACTTGCCAAAAAACTCCACTTCCCTTTTGTCCTTGCCCTTGGCCTCCAGTTTGTTCCGGTTGGTGGTACTTAAATATTTAATACGTTCAGTGAGTTCCTCTTTGTTGAACAGCACCTCGTCCACACATATCAATAGCTTATTGGCCCAGTCCGCATTGAACTGGCTTGCAAAGCTATCATTGGTCAGATAAGTAAGGTTGTTCCCGAAGATTTCCTTGAGCCATTTGAGAAAAGTGCTTTTCCCGGTGTTCCTTTCGGTGGAGACCAGACAGAGGATGGGGAGCACCTGAATCGGTCTTTGGTACAGAAGTTTTAGATAGTCCACTCCCAATTCCAGCTGGTTACCAAAAATATGCTTCAAAAAGGCCTGTGTCTTTTTAATGCTTCCCTCTTTCGGTTCGTGCGCCAAGGGGGAATAGGTATTGTAGAAACTATGGTGTTCCTTCTTGAAACCGACATGGCAGGGAATACAGGTGAACCCATCATATTTGGGCACCTTGCCAAGATAATCCTTGCCATGGTCCTGCTTGATGATATGCTCGTTCCAAGGAACCAGCTGCTCATTGAAATGTCCGGATATGGTCGGAATTCTGACCAACTTGTAAAAAGTGGTCCCGACCCTGATATAGGGTATACTATCCATAAGGCTTATACTGATTTAGCTACAGATCCTTCCGGTTCCGTTGAAGTTGTTTATTGAATTCCTGTTCCAGATGTTCATCTGAAAGGTTTGGATTTCCCATAAGCCATTTATCGATGGTATCCTTGTCAAAGAATATCTGTCGGATGTGCCTGTTATTACCCATGGGAATGAGTTTCAATTGGGTGAGCTTGTAAATTTTGCTCTTGGACAGCCCGGTGTAGGCCACCAAATCGTCCACGTTTATAGTCTTTTTTTTGTGGGTCAAAAGGCCCTTTATTTCATTGAGTATTGCTACCACATTCTGTTGTTCTTCCATTTTCTTTTTTTTGGAATTAGAGAATAGGTAAACGGCCGAATACTTGTTTGTACAGGGCAAATATATGTGAGCCGATGCAAATGAAAAATAGGGAAATGTGGATTGCCATTTGTTTTCCCTATCTTTTCCTTAATAGGGTGTTTGTTCCTTAGTTAATAGGAGAATCCCAGTGCCATAGTCATTCTTTTACGCAAATCGTCATAGTCCCCGTCCCTGGTCTTTTGGGACCATTTGGAATAACTGGAAGTAAAGGTATTGTTATTGACATCGGCATGTACAAAGGTGAACTTGCTTTGTAAAAGAATAAGAAGTGCTTCCCTTGATTCCGTACCAAGTTCCTGAATGCCATCAGTTACAATTAGATCTAAAAAAGTGAACAGGAACCGTAAATTTCCAGACTGTTTGTTCTTAGGGACTTCCCTTACGACAATTTTTTCTTGTAAAGGGAAAAGATTCAACAAATTTTCAAGGTTGGCTACATCCATATCATCAAAACCAAAATACTCCGTATCCAGTTTTCTGATGGAGAGCTTTTTGAATTTGAATCCATGAAGGTTTGTTTTTTCCATCTCCTTGGCCTTGAACCAACCGATTATTACAATTAGGACAAGGACAAAGAGTAGAATTACCAACAAATAGCTCGCCAATATCTGTGGCAAGGAATAATGGGTTCCTGAAAAGATGAAATACACTGTCAATGGAAACACTCCAAAAAGGAGGATGATAAGAATGGAAAGCTCATTTAGTGAAAGGTGGTTGAGCTTGGAATTGGCCTTTTTGAGCATGAACCGTTGTCCTTGGAACCAAATCGCCAGCATATTTCCCAATTTTTCCACATCCCAAGATAGGGATAAAATGGGTTTTTGGCGATGTTGTACCTATGTTGTACCCATAAAAATAAAAAAGCCTTCCGATTTCTCGAAAGGCTTGTTATTATAAAGCTCCCCCTCTTGGGCTCGAACCAAGGACCCTCTGATTAACAGTCAGATGCTCTAACCAACTGAGCTAAGGAGGAATTTATGTCACTTTAATATCTTAAATCGGGTGCAAATATAAATGCTTTTTTCAAATACGCCAAACAAAAAAGCTTTTGCAATAAAAAATATTGAAAAAATAAGGGGGAGTGTGCACTCCCCAAAATATATCTCATTATAAACACTTATTGTCTTACTTATTGAGCCCACCAAACATCTACAGTTGGTTCTTGCCAATTGGCGTTTACAACATTTTCATTGGAATTTTTTTCTGTATCAGGATATACAGCTCTTTTATACCATTGACCGGCATATTCAGAATCATCTCCTTCTCCTTCCAAGCGCAATTCCAAATTCTTGAATACATCATTTGTAAAATTATAACGCCTAAAGTCATTATAGGTTTCCACATTGAAATAATTGGCAATATACTTTTCTTTCATAATATGGTGTAGCATTAAGTTACCAGGCCCTACATCCACTGAAGTATCTGCCATATAATTTGTTCCTGCCGCACCCAATTTCTCCATACTTGCAGTTATTCCGCCCATATAAGCTTCATAGGCGGAGGTAGTTGCCCCTACACTTGTTTCATTGCCCCCGTTAACCAAGAAATTCGCTTCTGCCTTAATGAACATAGCCTCTGCATAAGTAATAAGAATCAAGGGAGATGAAGCATTAGTATAATATCCCCCATCTTTAAAAAATGTATTGGCATCTTCTCCATCAGAGGACTCTCCGTCTCCACCATTCACGAATCCCCGCCACGGATCACCCTCCGCACCATCATTCTGAAACATCATAGGTAAACGTGGGTCTATTTCGACTATCCCACTTTCAAAAGGATAAGTATTACCGTTCATTATACCAACTATTTGATCACTAGGTGCCCTATGATAGTTTCCTGTGTTCTTTGTCAATATATTATTGGCATACCAAGGATTGAGCTCTTCACTTGGAAAACCTAATTGAAAATCATCATCAACAGAAGTAAAACCATTTTCGATGGTAACCAACACATCTGTTGCCGAATAGACACCCTTATCGATCAAATGCAATTGAAGCCGTGCTTTAAAGGTATATGCGGCTTTAAGCCATTGATCCGTATCCCCTCCATAAATCAAATCTTCATTACCGACCGAGATATTTGAGTTGTCATCTAATTGAAGTGCCGAAATAGCACTATCCAGCAAAGTAATGGCAGATGCATATACTTGTTCCTGCGTATCAAAATTCGGATAAGGATTCCCTGTTCCGTCCGTAGCTTCTGAATAGGGTATGTTGCCCCACATATCTGCCGCCAAAGCAATATTAATGGCCTCAAGAATCTTAGCAATAGCACCATAATGTATAGCTCCGTTCTCTTCTGCCATATTTTTTATGGCTTCCGTATTAGGCAATACATAAAGGTATATTTCACTCCAGGCAGCGGACATTTCCGAGAATCCTGCTGCAGCATACCCATACCCACCAAAATATTGCGTATAATTTCCGGCAACAGTTTCGGCATAATACTGGGCATACAACGTACTATGTATCACAGGACCCAAAAGATCACTCATCCCTAAATCTTCAACATCAACCGATGCAGAAGGGGTGTTCACATCAAAATAATCGTCACTGCATGCCATAACACCAACAAGTAACGTTCCAACAAAAATATTTTTTATTACTTTTCTCATCGTTCGAATTTTTTATTAAAACCCTATTTTAAGACCCATGGAATAGTTTTCTGTCAAAGGAATCCCTTTCCCAGAAAAACCATAAATATTGCTTCCTGCACTATATGCGCTTCCTTCCGGATCATACCCATCATAAGGAGTCCATAACAAAATATTATTGGCACTGATACTTAATACCAAATTATCGAAAAGATTTTTTTTCCCAAATAATTGTGTAAAATCATAACTGAGCCCAACACTTCTCAACTTAACCCATGAAGCATCTTGCAGATAATTCTCTGCTGCACCCGTAAAATAAGTCCAACTCCTATAATAACTTTCATCTAGTCCATATGCTGTGGGAGTGGTATTGGCAACATAAGTTCCGGGGGCATCTAGATTTTCCATCACCCCATCAAAAACATAATCATCGATATTTCGATACTCAGTTACCTTACTTGTGCCATTACGGATCATTGTACGTCTAGCCCAACTGTACTTATCACCCCCATTTTTCCATTCGACCAAGAGATTCAGTCCCAAGTTTTTCCACTTGATATTAGTCCCTAAAGACATTATAAAATCGGGGAGTGCATTCCCTACAATAACATATCCCTCACTATCGTCGATTTCTGGATATCCTTCAGAATTAATAAAAAGTTCATTATCCACATAGGTCCACTTGTATCCGTATAGCGAGCCCATTTTATCCCCTTCCTTCACCCTAAGGTATAATTCCGGTGCATCGTCTTTTGCAAATGTCACGTTTTCAACATCATCGGGAAGATCTACAACTTCCCCTTCATTAGCCGAGAAATTATAGATCAACTCCACATTAAAATCCTCCGATTTTATAATATCACCACTCACTAAAAGTTCATGCCCCCAATTTTTGTAGTTTCCAGCATTTCTGGTGACCTTGGATAGACCCGTTGAATAAGCCATGTTTACATCAAATATTTGATTGTTAACCTTTGAAGTGAAGTAAGAATAATCAAACCGTAATCTATTTTTGAAAAACCTAAGATCCGTACCAACTTCCCATGACCTCGTTCGTTCAGGAACAAGATTCAAGCCCGTACTGGTACTTGATCTAAATCCTCCTACACCATCAAAAGGAAAATCACCATCAGCTACGAAATAATGACCGCTGTCTCCAAAACCTGGGCCTTTACCCACTTCGGCCCATGAAGCCCTTAATTTTCCAAATGAGAAAATATTACTGTCCGGAGCAACATCCTCTGAGAACAAGTAAGCACCACTGACTGACGGATAAAAAAATGAACGGTCATCTTTAGGAAGGGTAGAAACCCAATCATTTCTTCCGGTAAAGGTCACGAACAACTTGTCCAAATACTCTAACTTCAGTTCTCCAAACAAACCTACATTACGAACATGGGTAACATTATTAGAATTATCCAATATAGTGGCGTTACTAATATCGTTATAATGGGCAATGTTCAAATTTTCACCATACATACGATCATAGTTACTTTTAGTATCCGAAATTTGATTTCCCAAAGATAATGTAGTATTAAAATCCTCACTCCAATCCTTGGTCATAGTCGCTAAAAAATTGGACTCAATACCCGTAAAAAGTATATTTTCATTTACTATAAAACCTCCTACCTGAGAACCTGTATCCAATTCTGGAGGAACAAAACGGTTACGATGATCAGAGTAATTGTCTATTTGTGCCTGATAGGAAAAGTTAAGCCAATCCAAAGGGTTCCAATTGAGGGTAACATTCCCGATCCAACGATTCACATCATCCGTCAATGCACTAACTTCAGAAAAATAAAAAGGATTATCAATCCATGGCGTATAATTTCGTTGAGTACCATCGGCATTTTTATAATCGTTCATATTAAAAGTTGGCGAAAAATAAGCCAAAGAACTTATAATTGACTTATCCCCTCCATTAGCCCTACGACCTCCGGAATTTGTAAACTGTATGGATGAATTAATTTTAAAATTATCGGTTACCTTATATCCCCCCTTAAATCTAAAAGAAAGCTTGTCATAATCTGAATTGGGTACAATACTCTGGTCGCTACTGTTACCAACAGAAAAGAAGTAGTCAAACATATCGTCGGCACCACTAATATTAAAGTTTACTTGGGTATTAATACCTGTTGAAAATAGATCATTATATATATCATGGAATTTATCATTACTTAAATCCAATACGGTATCATCATCATATTGAAAAGAGTCCACTGTATATTCAGGCCCAAAAGAATAAAATGGTGTACTGGTCCCTGTTAAAGTATATCCTGTTTCTGTGTCCGGTGTGTAAAGTACCCTAGGGGAACCAATATAACCTTCCCTATATTTGGTCTGTAATTCTGGCACCTTGGTCACCTTTCTAAAAGTGGTGTTCATAGAGACATTTACCCTTGCCTTACCGAACTTTCCCTTTTTAGTGGTAATGATAATTGCTCCGTTTGCTGCCCTAACACCATACAAGGCCGTTGCCGCAGCACCTTTAAGTACATTATAGCTCTCAATATCCTCTGGGTTAATATCTCCCGACCTACTGGAGAAAGCAAATTGCTCAGAGCTACTAGGTGCACTTGATCCAGCACTAGGCAAAACGTCTCCCGATATGTTATCGTTGTTGATCGCCAAACCATCTACAATAATTAAAGGTTGGTTATTTCTGCCGGGATTAATGGAAGAAATTCCCCTGACCAATATATCGACACCACCTCCAGCTGAGCCTGAGGCCCGGTTGATTTGCACTCCAGCTACACGGCCTTGAAGGGCTTCAACAGCACTTACCTGACCCGCCAATATAACATCTTCAGTATTTACCTTCGTTACGGAATAGCCCAAAGATTTTTCCTTTTTCTCAACGCCGAAAGCTGTAACCACAACCTCGTCAAGTTCATTCGTGTCTTCTTCCAAAATAACGTTTAAACGATCTTCATTAACCTCAATTTCCTTACTCGTAAAACCCAAAGAGGAAAAAACAAGAACTTCCCCCATGGAAGCCCTAATCTGAAAATTACCATCAAAATCAGCGGAAACACCACGTTGTGTTCCTTTTACCAAAATATTCACCCCTGGCAACACATTTCCCACACCATCATATACGGTACCTGAAACCAACATTTCTTGAGCTATGACAGAATATGTAATGACATTTAAAAAAACCAGAAAGAATAGAATAGATTTTTTTTTCATGAATATTAAAATTTAATTATTAGCTTAAAACTAACGAAAAATTTAATTCATATTAAACTTATTGTTAAATAAATTATAATAAATTTAATTTTTGTTATAAACTCAATAACAAGTCCTAATATTTAAATAAATAATAAATCTTCCTAAAAAATAGACTCTATTGTTAATTGATTCTTGGGTAGCCTAAAGAAAAAATGAAGATTTTTACCCATTTTAGAATAAAAAGCATTGATAGGAAGGCAAAATTTTTTTTTACTTAAAAAGCCATTTATACACATCATTACCATTTGCAAATAGCAATAATGCTATTAAAATAAAGAATCCGGTAATCTGAGCGTACTCTAAAAACTTATCGCTTGGCTTTCTACCCGTAATCATTTCGTAAAGCAAAAACATCACGTGTCCGCCATCTAATGCAGGTATCGGCAAAATGTTCATAAACGCCAAAATTATAGATATAAAAGCAGTTGTTGCCCAAAACACTGGCCAGTTCCAAGTATCTGGAAACATACCACCAATAGCGGCAAAACCACCCACTTCTTTGTAAGCTCCTGTATCAGGATTAAAAATCTTTTTCATCCCCTTGATATAATCTGTAAGAGTCTTAACTCCTTTGTTCCATCCAGCAGGGATAGATTCTAAGAAAGTGTAGTTTAAAGTTTCAACCTTTAAATACCCATTCTTTTCAAATTCCTCCAAAGATTTAAAACCAGCATAAACACCAAATTTACCTTCATCGGATACATCGGCATTTAAAGAAACCTTCCTTTCTTTTCGAATTACTTCAATAGGAACGGTTTTGCCTTTGTTTGAAGCTAATATCGGAATTACTTGATCTTGGAACTCTACCGGGCTTCCTGCAATTTCTACAATAGCATCACCCTTCTGCAATCCACTATCAAAATTATGAGATTCTTCAGGAATGTCCATAATAACAAAAGGAACACGGTAATTAATAAATCTTGCATTCTCTCTATTATCTGAAATGGTCTCTATAAAATCTACAGGAATATCTTTTTCAATAATTTCACCATTACGCTCTAAAGTAATTTTTTCACCATAGACCACTTCTGGCAATACATTATACAAAGCTTCTATTTCTTTACCATCCACAGCAAGTATTTGATCACCTGTTTGAACACCGAGTGCATCACCCAAAGTAGTATCAGTAACCCAGATTCCATCTTTCAAACTATCATTTACTATATACTGCTCTCCATAAGCATATGCCAAGCCAATAAATATAACGACAGCTAAAATAAAGTTCACTGTTACCCCGCCCAACATAATAATTAAACGTTGCCAAGCTGGCTTGCTACGAAATTCCCATTCCTTAGGTTCTTCTGCCATGGCTTCTTTGTCCATGCTCTCATCTATCATTCCAGATATTTTTACATATCCACCTAAAGGCAACCAACCGATGCCGTATTCAGTTTCTCCAATTTTCTTTTTGAAAAGCGAAAACTTTACATCAAAGAATAAATAGAACTTTTCTACTCTAGTTTTAAAATACTTCGCAGGTATAAAATGCCCTAACTCGTGTAGTACTATAAGTATAGAAAGGCTTAAAAAAAATTGGATAGTCTTTATAATAATAGGGCTCATTCTTTTTTCCTGAAAATTAAAATCGCACAAAAGTACATTTTTACAACCGCTAAAAAAAGAAACCCGCTAAGAGAGTAGTATTTTATGAATAATTTATCATCCAAACTAGTCAATTTGCTTGAACGCTATCAAACCCTAGCGTACCTTTGTAAAAAATAGTATGCAGTCTTTCTTCGCTAAATTTAAGATTTTTGGAATAGTACTTATACTTCTTTCCGCAGTGATTATATATCTTTTTTATAATGCTTTACTGCCTGTAAAGTTGCTACCTGTATATTCTCCTGCAATGGTAAATTCTGAATTGGTAGCCGAAGAAATTCAACATGTAAGAAAATATCATACTATTGGCGACTTTTTATTGACCAACCAAAACGGTGAAACCATAACGCAAGAAAATTATAAAGATAAAATCTACATAGCCGATTTCTTTTTCACCACCTGCCCTACTATTTGTCCGATCATGACCAAAAATATGGTAGATCTCCAAAAAGCTCTTGGTAAGGATTCTGATGTGATGTTATTATCGCATTCGGTAACACCAGAAATTGACTCTGTTGCACAATTAAAAAAATACGCTTTAGAAAAAGGAGTCGACGACAGCAATTGGAATTTAGTAACGGGTAATAAAAAACAAATTTATGACCTGGCTCGTAAATCTTATTTAGCCGTTAAAACCGATGGTGATGGTGGTCCGTTCGATATGATCCATACAGAAAATTTCATTTTAGTTGACAGAGATAAACGCATACGAGGTTTTTATGATGGCACTAAAAAGGAGGATATGGATAAAATTTTGGCGGATATTGAAATTTTAAAAAAATCTTACAACGAAATGGACAATTAATACAAAAGATGCTCGCCACAAAGCGACGCTAGTTTTAGGATATATTAATTTCTCAATTGAATTATTTCCTTTACTTTTGAATTACTTATAATGAATCTAAATAAATATTGGAAACTACCGTTGCACATTTAAAGAAGGGTCAAAAGGGAATTATTAAAGAATTCACTAAAGATTTATTACCGATAAAGCTGCTTGAAATGGGGTGTTTGCCTGGTAATGAAGTAGAATTGGTTCAGGTAGCTCCTTTAAAAGATCCCATTTATATTAACGTAAATGGTTCTCATATTGCCATTAGAAGAGAAATGGCGTTTCATATAGCACTTGAGATTATAGAAGACAATGCGGTTATATGAGCAAACAAATCAATGTCGCCCTTATTGGCAATCCTAACACCGGCAAAACATCGGTATTTAATCAACTTACCGGACTAAACCAAAAAGTAGGTAACTACCCGGGTATTACTGTAGAGAAAAAAGAAGGCATCTGCAAATTACCTAGAGGTGTTAAAGCGCACATCTTAGATTTACCGGGCACCTATAGTTTAAATACTACGTCTTTAGATGAAAGTGTAGCTGTCGAATTATTACTTAATAAAAATGACAAAGACCACCCAGATGTAGCTATTGTCGTTTCTGATGTTGAAAATCTTAAAAGAAACCTTCTACTTTTTACACAAATAAAAGATTTAAAGATTCCTACCATTTTGGTCATTAATATGGCCGATCGTATGTCTCGCAAAGGTATTACTATTGATATTGATCTGTTAGAAAAAAAGCTAAACTCAAAAATAGCACTGGTAAGTACAAGAAAAAAAACAGGTATAGAGAGGTTAAGAGAATTAATAGCAGATTACAAAAACCTTCCAAAGTCCCAAAACGTAGACACTTCTGTAATCGCGCCAGAATATTTTGAACGTCTTAGAGAAACTTTCCCTAAAGAAGATATTTACAAATTGTGGTTGGTTATCACCCAAGATGTCAATTTCATGCCTTTAAAAAAGACTCTTGTTAAAGACACCGCCTCTTTTGCTACCAAATCAAAATCAGAACTTAAACGTCTACAACAAAAGGAGACCATTTTACGCTATCAGTTTATAAATGGCATCTTAAAGGAAACGTATAAAGTTGACGTTAATGCCGCAAAAGGTTTTAGAGCTACTTTAGATAAGGTTCTAACACATAAAGTATTCGGTTACATGTTCTTCTTTTTGATCCTGTTGCTAATTTTTCAAGCCATATATGGATGGAGTGAATACCCAATGGATATGATCGATGGCTTTTTTGCCTCTGCGACCGAATGGGTGAAAGAAACATTGCCACCAGGAGTTTTCACTAATCTTATAGCAGAAGGTATTCTGGCTGGCATTGGTGGTATTGTCATATTTATTCCACAGATTGCGTTCTTGTTCTTGTTTATCGCATTACTTGAAGAAACAGGGTATATGAGCAGGGTTGTCTTTTTAATGGACAGAATTATGCGTCCGTTTGGGTTGAGCGGTAAAAGTATAGTCCCTTTAATTTCTGGTACCGCATGTGCAATACCTGCCGTAATGGCAACCAGAACAATAGAAAACTGGAAAGAACGGCTTATTACTATTCTGGTTACACCATTTACGACCTGTTCGGCAAGATTACCTGTCTATTTAATCATCATTGCACTAGTTATACCTGAAGGCAGCTTTCTTGGACTTAGCTATAAAGCGTTAACCCTAATGCTTTTATATTTATTGGGATTTGGGGCGGCAATTCTGTCTGCGATGGTTCTCAATAAAATATTAAAAATAAAGAGCCGGTCATTTTTCGTAGTAGAGATGCCGAACTACAAATTACCTCTTCTAAAAAATGTTGCCTATACAGTACTTGAAAAAACAAAAAGTTTTGTTTTCGGGGCAGGTAAAATTATTCTTGCCATATCTATCGTTCTTTGGTTTTTAGGTTCTAACGGATTTTCCAATGAATTCAAAAATGCAGAAACTATAGTTGCGCAAAGGGTAAAAGAGAAAGGTTTCAATGCCAATAGCCAAGTTTATTTTGAAAACAAACAAGATGAGCAAGGAAACACATTAAATGAAGAAACTACTAGTTTACAACTTAAAGAACTAGAAGAAAGAGCGTTAAACCAAGAAATTGCCAGTTACAAATTAGAACATTCTTACATGGGCTATATGGGCAAAGCAATAGAACCCATCGTAAGACCATTAGGTTATGACTGGAAAATTGGTATAGCCGTACTGACCTCATTTGCTGCAAGAGAAGTATTTGTAGGTACGCTTGCAACAATTTATAGTGTGGGAAATGATGAAGAAGAGACGATTAAAAATAGAATGGCAGCAGAAGTGAACCCTAAAACCAAAAAGCCTCTCTTCAATTTAGCTTCGGGAATTTCACTACTTTTATTCTATGCTTTTGCCATGCAGTGTATGAGTACTCTGGCCGTGGTAAAAAGAGAGACCAATTCTTGGAAATGGCCAACCGGTCAATTAATATTCATGAGCCTTTTCGCATATATTGTAGCTTTAATAGCTTATCAATTATTAAAATAGATATGGACATTTTACAACACATATTGGTTTACATCACTTTGGCTGTTTCAGTAGGGTATTTAGTGAAAAAATTCTTGATTCCGAAATCTCTTTCGGCAGACAAAAAAAGTAATTCAAAAGCTTGTGGACAAGACGATTGTGGTTGTCACTAAACTTTATTTATAAGTTAAAATAGATTTAAAAGACTCATAACAGTTTCTAAAATTGTATCGTTTCTTGACTTGGTTCGTTTAGATTGCTTAAGAATAAGCTAACACTATGAACATTAAACCATTACTTTTTACATTTATTATTTTTAACCTATTCAGTACAAACGCACAAAACTTAAGCGCCTTTGTAGTAGATAGTGTAAGTCAACAACCCATACCTTTTGCCTCGGTTCAACTAAAGCAAAAGTGGGCCATTACCAATAAAGAAGGTAATTTTAATTTAATTTTTAATGAAACTGTTACAGAAACTGACTCGCTGACAGTATCTTCAATGGGCTATAAGACCTTAATTAAGCCTATCTCTGAGTTCACCACCACTAAGATAGCTCTTGTACCCAAAGCCATAGAACTAAGAGAGGTTATTGTTTCTAACAAGAATTATACTGCCGAAGAGATAATGGATTTAGTTGAAGATAATCTCGAAAAAAACTATTCTAATGATCTATCAAAAAAAAGACTCTTTTACCGCACCTCAAGTTTTGACCGCTGGACAAAGAGTGATTTTAAGGTCAAAAAAACCTCTATAGATGTATTGAATCAGGAGTTTTTAGATAGCGTAATAAGAACCGTTCCAAAAGACAATAGTTATTATTCTGAAATTGTTGGTGACTTATATGTCAACACTACTCAAGAATTACTAAAATTAGACCTTTTTAAAGCATCTAAGTTATTTGACAAAAGTAAAGAGCTAGACGTAGAAAAACTAGAAGAGAAATTCAATGAAATTCTAAAGGCGAACGTAAAAGAAGGTTCTTATTTTAAAATTAAATCTGGTTTGTTCGGTACCAAAATAGACGCAGAAGAAATTAGCGAGCTTCTTGAGGAAGATACAGATACTACAGATATAGCAGTTGTCAACGAGCAGTTAGAAAAAAAGACAAAAGACAAAGAAGAGCAGCAGAAAAACTATGCCAATTGGAAAAAGAATCAATTAAACGACATTTTCAATAACATACCAACTCTCGAAAATTCTGATCTTAATTTCATACATAAGTCTAGAAAATACGACTATACACTAAACGAATTTACCTACTTAGGTGATACCGCCGTATATGTAATTACGTTCAAACCTAGTGGTTCAGCAGATTACGAAGGAACTTTGTATATAAATGCAGATGATTTTGCTCTCATACAAGTTGATTATACCAATGTTAAACCCACCAGTAAATTTAACCTACTGGGTATTTCAAGTAACAATTACCTTTCTAAAGGAAAGATAATTTACAACAAGGGTAAAAATGGATACTATAGTTTACGATATTATGAATCTGAAAATGGTATGCGCGTTGGTATTAGAAGACCTCTAAAAATTATTGAAAAGAATAGAATCGTTAAAGGAAAAAATAAGCAAAACGAATTATCAGGTGATATGGACTTCGTGATTATAAATGTTGAAAAGAATGAAATGATTGTATTTGAGACAGAAAATATTAGTCAGGAGTCATTCGCTGGTTTTACAGAAAACAATACCATATCGCCAACTTATATGCCCAAATACGACCCTACATTTTGGGAAGGGTATACCATAATGGAACCAAATGCTGCAATAAAAGAATTTACCGCTGCTTCTGAAAAATAGATTAAACCAAATTCTTGATAAAGTTGTAGAACAATAGTCCCCAGCCTATTACTAATAACAATCCACCAAGAGGAGTTATAGGTCCTAGCAATTTTATTTTATTTCCCTTGGATGCAGATATGCACAAGCCATAAATACTGAAAGAAAAAAGTACAGTTCCAAAAATAAAACAGTAAATAAGTGCTTTTTCAAGACTTGTTTCCAAATTGAGATTGAAGCTTAACATCAAAATCAAGAGGGCATGATACATTTGATATTTAACTCCTGTTTCAAAACTATTCAACTGATCGGCAGTAAACGTTTTCTTTAATAAGTGTGCGCCGAATGCACCAAGTATAACTGCTAACAATCCTAATAAAGATCCAACCAACTGTGCTACTAATACCATGAAAATTTTATTTCAAAGATAATGGCATTAAATTTATATCTTACCTAAACCATAATCTTAAAAAAATGAAAAAGTATAGGTCAACATACCTGATTGTACTATCATTAATGATCAGCTGTGGGTCAACAAAGAGCATGGTTAATAATAACGGCCTCCTTTAGATACTGAGCCAAGAAATATAATAGAGCCAATGTTCGTTATTACAACGCATTCGCCTAAAGAGTAACTTAGTGCTGTAAAACAGCATATCTATTATCGGCAAGAATAGTAATTTATTTACTTCTGGTGGCAATCTTGAACCGTTATACGTTTTTAAATAATCAAATTATCGGCAATTCTCTTCATTTTATCAATTAAGTTTACTGACAGTTATAATGTAAAGAAAATAGTTACTCTATCTGTTAGAGATGTTACTAGCTAATGTACACAAGGTTCTAATGCGTAATTAAAATTATTAATTTACTGCAATCTAATATTCATTTCCATATTAGAATTGAGAGTAAAAGCACATTCTCTATATTTTGGCGGACCAAACATCTTCATTTTCCCTATAGAAAAAGCAATTTGTTCTTTTGGTATACCCAACACATTGGTATCTAAACTATTATTACTGTTAGCATCATGAAAAATAGCGATAGCATACTCCCCATCTGGTAAATCTTTAATATCAAAAACAGTTTTTCCTTTGAGCGCTTTTTCTGAGCCAGATTTATACACATTATCGAATTTTAAAAAAGAACCTTCATCAGTATAAACAGCAAAACAGATATTGCCTTCTTCAGAGGCAACTCCGGCTATATTTAAACTTAAATTATGTTGGGCGAAAACACCTTTAGACATGAATGCTAAAACAAAGAATACTAATAAATTTCTTTTTATCATGCTATATTATTCTAAAATCAAAGATAATTTCAATAGTTGAGACAAATAATCTTTACAGCCTTTAATCGGGTGCGCCTAAAGCCTCAGTTTTATTACTGAGTTTCTGAAACAATTGAATAGTTTCAACGGAATCTTTTAGGTTAAAGTATACATACATAGAATCCTTATAAACCAATTTTACTTTGTCTTGATTGATGTTGTCTATAAATACATATACCGTCTTATCCGTCAAAGAATCTTTGAACTCCCTGAATACACCTTTCTCTTTTTCTAATGCAGAAAAGCCATGCAAGCGCTCCATTGGCGGAATTCTCTCTACCAAGACAACACTGTCCAATTCGTTGATGGAAATTTCTACGTTATAAAATCCTGAGCGGAGACCTAGGCTATTCTCGTCACTACTTACCCAATTTTTAACATGAAGTATTAAAACGAAAATGCAACAAATCACTGTTAGAATCAACGTAATTGTCCAGACCCAATTTTTCTTTTTCGACCTCAATTCTATATTAATTTAACTTATAACAATATTATAATTAAAATAATTGAAAATCGATTTATTGTTTATTAAAAAAAGTACATTTAAAATTAGGAATACTGCCTGTTCAATTTTAATCAAACTTGTAATCAACCCCAAATTGGAAAACATTTGAATAAAAATTTTCTATGGTATAAACTTCAAAAGTCCCTTTAAATGTTAGGTAATTGCTTGGTCTAAATTGCAGGGATCCCAAATACCTTTCAAAATCTCGCTCTTTATTTTCTGCGAATAAGCCAAAATCTGTAATCAGATTAAATTTAGATTTCTCGTTTCCAAAAGTAAATTGTAAACCCCCGCCACCAAATAAACGTTCTTTGGCCAACCAATATGGGTAACCTCTACGGCGGTTTATCGACCCTCTACCAATAGCCCCCTCTACGTAAGGATTTATTTTAAAAATATTCTGATTTACTAAATAATATTCATATCTACCTACAAAAACCGCATCTGTTTGAGAATCTGTATAATAATTTGCCTCTAAGGATAAAATTTGTTTAAAAAGGCTACCAAGTGGTATTTCCTTATAAACGTTTAGCATTAATCTGTAAATATTCAATTCATAACCGGGGCCAGATTGTACCGGAAACAAATCTAACCGGTATGCAGAAAATCTCTTTTTATTACTTCTATTATAACCCAACCCAACTTGATAATAAAATTTATTTTCATTATCCTTTTCTAATCTACTATTGAAAAAATAGTTTTTTTCATCTCTCGGTCTTATACTATAACTGTACCCTAAACCAAGTAAATCTTTATCTACATTGCTTTCAACGTCAGACAGCGTTTTAATAGCATACATAGAAGACCGTGTCAGCGTAAAACGATGAGCATTACCCTTAGCATTATAAAACTGGTAATATACGCCTGTAGATGCCATCGTAGGGTCTAACCTATCATTTATGCTATTATAAGAGGCACCAATACTTGCACCTTGATATTGTCTATTTTTTTGTTTTATTATATCATTCGTAGTAGGAGTTAAAATATCTAAATATAAACGAGAGAATTTCAATTGTTCAAACAAATCCATTTGTTGCACCTCATTGTTAATTGCTAACTTTAGTTTCTCATCGACCTCATTTAAAGGCATCCCTATTGCAATTTTGGCAGCTTCTGCGACTTTACTCTCGTATAGGTAGAAAGTGGCCATATGATTTTTAATCTCATAATCATCGAGATTCAGTATAATATATTCCTTATAAGCGTCCTCCAATTTAGAGAACTGACCGATTTCAAAATACCAGGTCATTATGTCTTTTATAGAAACAGCTGTGCTACAATACGACCATGCAAGAGCATTCTTGTAATTGTCAAAATCTCCGAATATTTTAGTGATTCTATTGGCATATTGAGCAATATCTTCTCTACACGGTTCTATCCCTAGCAATTCCTTTTTTGCTTTGTGCTGATCATTTGCTAGTAACAACCCTATGTAATAAGTAAAATCTGTTTTCTTATACTTTTCGAAATCTTTTGAATTAAAAATCCAATAATCTATGGTTTCATTACTTATACCTTTAGTACAACTTTTCCAGCTCAAAGCTTTTTCAAATACAAGATTATTTGCATAAACCCAAGCTATTGTAGTAGCAATTTCTTTGCTATCAATACTACACGAAGGAATTGTGTTCAAGAAAGAAATAAGTTTAGAGTCCTCTGATTCTATTAAATGATTAATGTAATTCTTCGTATTTTCATCGTTCGGCTCTAGTTCATAGAGCTTACTTAAGACATAAGAAATTTGCTCTATATTATCTTTTGAATTATAAACATCATAATATTCTTTAAGAATACCGACATCCTCTGTTTTAAATTTAATTTGACGATCCATCCATAATTGTTGTACTTCCATTGATGGATATCCTACTATTTGATTTAAATCTGTCGCTAACATAGCCAAACTCGCATTAGAATTCTTTTGGTAATAGCTATCATATTTTAACCAAAAACTATTTTCCCTATTTTGCCATACCATATATTGCGCATAATCTTTAATCACTTTACTATCAGCATTTTTATTAATTTTTAAATAGCGCTCTATTAAATTAATTGCATTGGGCAAATCATCATTTTCAACGAACTTTGTTAATTGATCTTCAAAAGACATCAATGAAGTTCTTAAATTTTCAAAATCTAGCTTTTGCTTAAACACCATTGCAATATTATCATCTTTGTAAAGACTTTTAGGTTTTAGGTCTAAAACCGATATTGCTGCTTGAGAAGTTTTAATAGAATATAAATAACCATCTAAAAAAGAAACTTTCTTATTTTGTAACCCTTGCTCTAACAAAAGCCTATCTATATTTACGATATTTTCATTTTCCGCATACATTAACCAGTAGTTCTCACCTACTTTATTTCTAGAATTAAAACTTTCTACCTCATAAACACCTTCGTTCTGAATATGTGAATATTCGGCATATCTCCAATTAACGGTTGTATTTGAAGCATCTGTGGCATTTTTGAATCTTACAAATGGATGTCTGCTCTCATAATCAATTAAAAAATCTTCAAAAACATCTAACATTCCTTTTTTATTACTACTTGAATGCCAGTTTAAGCTATACTTGTTTCTATATGAGAAATGACCACTTGTAGCTTCATTAGATTTATCAGGAATTTGATATACATCATCTGGATGTACAAAATGAGACCAAATACCGGTATATAAATACATAGATTCAATTGACCATTCAGTAGTGGGCTCAAAATAATACCCGCTACTAATTCTAGGGTAATCAAAAAATCTATTGTTTATAGGATCCGGGTCAAATTCACGATTACCCCCTTCTTCAAATTTTCCTAGATAGATACTCTGCATAAAGCGTAGACTTGGCATACCTTCATATAGTTTTTGCAACCCTACACTATCAATGTAATTACTTGGAGGTACATATGAAACTGGTAAATCTTTAAAACCTAACACCTTCCATTTTTTTTCAGCTGCCTTTAAGGCCGTGACCATATAATCAGGGTTTTTCCAATCCTCTTCTAACAAAGAGACATGGTTATACCCATGAAACCCTAATTCATGTCCCGCTTCAATTACATTAGTTCCTAGCCAACTACTACTACTTACTTCGCCCCTATTTGAATGAACTTTATTTTGATCCCATTCTAAAAATCCAAAAGGTGGATATACATTACTATTATAATCAAATGTTACATAAGCAGTATATTTCATATTATGACGAAGAGCTAATTTTTTCATATCGGGCCACCAAACATCTTTAACAAATTCTGCAATGGTCAAATTCATTTCAGATTTAATCGGCTCTTTGTAAATGTTATATGTAGGTGATGGAAAGTCATCTAGAAAAATAGTTGCTACATTCGCAATTGGATACGGTATCCCTTCTAAACCATACAGTAAGCTGGCAAACATAAAGCCTCGCATACTTTTTAAAAAAGTTAGAGTAGAATTGGTAAAAATCACTTTGCCCAAACCTACTTTGTTTTCTAATAAAACTGGATATTCATGGTCGTTTTTAGCAGAAACAATAATAGAAATTTGATCTTTGAAATTTTCTCTAGCCAAACCTAAAAAAGAATCACTATAATCTTGGATGAGTCCTACTTTACCAGGGAATAAGGGTTGGTTAAAATGAAAACCCTTAGCCGAAAGATTTTTATTTAATTTCGCTTCTGGTCTTACACCCATTAAAAAATGCATTCTTGGATCATGAATCGACTTACTTAAATGTAAAGTACCCCCCTTCGCTACAAATGCAACTATACTGTCTATTCCTGCATTTTCAATTGCTAAAGTTTCTTGCAGTACTATCGATCTTACCGACTCTAAAATTTTAGGATTTTTATTAAATTCTTCAATAGAATTTGAAATAAAAGGAATTTTTGTATAATCTAATGTTTTTTTTAAATGGTCACTCTCCAATATATTAGCATAAGACCCATCATCTAAAAGGAATTGAACCAACGGTTTTCCAGTATTTATTTTTGGTAAACTAAATTTAGAATCAAAACGATAGATATCCTTTTGACAGCCCAAAAATATTACTGTAAGCGAAATAAAAATTAAAAACCTATGTATTCTTTTTATACTCATAAGCTAAAAATAAGTTCATCTAATTTAGAGGCGTTTTCCTTATTTATTATTTGGTAAACAATTAACCCGTCATCTTCATAAAAAACATCAATCTGCCTTCCTCGGATCTTAAGAGTTGATAAAATATCAATAATTGGTTTTTTCAGTTTAAGAGGAGTATTTAAGAAAGCCGAACGACCAATAGTTTGTTCTTTTGCAAAAAAAACAAAAACATTACTCGGTAATACCACTTCTGGATTTTGTATTAAAAACTCTTTATTGTTTTTTAAACTATGATATTTTGTATCGTTAGTTAAATAGTCTTGAACAAAAAATTCATAAGAAATAAAGCTATGCTCACTTTTGCTGATTTGAAATCCGTAATTAGCATTTACAACAGCATATGAAAACGGTAAATAATCATTTGACAACATGTTATAAGCCATTAAAACACCCGTTTTTAATGGTTCTTTCTGTTCAAATTCTTGAGAGGTTAATCCGTTAAAGTTAATTGCAACAATTAATAGAACACTACTAATAAAAGCTGTAATCCCATAACGTATCTTTCTTTTTTTAGGTAACATAAACTTCAAATACTCTCTAAGCACTCCTAGAAGTAAACCTATATTAATAATTATCATTGGGGTCAATACTTGATAGTACAAATCCATATCCAACCATTCCCACCCAGTATATCTTATCATCAAATACGCATTATAAAAAAGACCAAACACTATCATTGACTGCCATTTTGTTTTCTTCCTGAAATACAAAGGCACAGTTAATAGAAAGATCGTTACCCCTAAAATGAAATAAACATTTAGTAATTTTGGCAATGACATAATCAATTGTGGAAAATAGGTGTACATATCAACTACAATTAAGTTCTCTTTTAAAAAACTAATAAATGGTTTATTTGTAATCAATCCCATTATTAGATATATTGAAGATATAAGTACAACTACAATGACATACGCCAGTACACTCCATTGAATAAACTTTCTCTTTTCATTTATAGTTACTACAAATGCAATTAAAAAAAACATTGGTAGCACCCATATAAAAACAAAGAGGTTAACTATGGCGGTTGCAAAATATATTAAAATTAAAAATTGGATATATTGCTTTTTACGTGTACTTAGAATACGTGGTCTTAACGTAAAAAGCATTGCTGGAAAAACAAAACATAACGCCAAATAAACTGGGTTATGTTCTAATAATAAATTAATATTTATTGGTAAAAACTTATAAAAGAAACCAAATACCAAAATTGATATAGAAGGCGCCATAAATTTAGAGTGGGTAAGCTTGCCAATAACCCAAAAAAGCACCATTGTTAAACAAAATGTTTCTATCAATCCAAAAGAATGTAAAGCCATTTCTTCGCTAATATTAATAACCTTAGCATAAAAATTAACTGCAGCTTGTTCACCTGGAACTGTTAGGCTTGAGCTAAACCATTGATTATTATTTAATTCTTTAACAGAATGCAACTTATTAAGCCATAATCCTGAAAGCACCCACAAATCGTTCTTTAAAAACTGATATCTAGAAAACATACATGCAAACGATGCGAAAACAGCAGTAAAAAGCAAGTAATTTATTTTTCGGGGTATAATTAATGTTCTTATCCTCAACAAAAGACCTTTTTTAGTCCAATCACTTTCTATAAATTTAAATACACCGACTAAAAATCCAACCCTTTTTCTGGCTATTATCTTATTTAAATTTTTTAAGCTGTTAATTTGTAAATACTGCCAAATAAAAAATAAAAAAAACACGAGTAAGATTGAAAGCGTATCATAAATTTTAGTCATAATTAATATAAACAATAAAGTTATAATGGTGCTTCCGGCTAAAATGCCACGCTTCATGACATAGTCTAGATTATAATTTTTGAGCTCTTGTCTAATAATAAGTTGATGAATTAAGAAGAAGCATAGTACAAGAATCATTATCCTAAACGGACCTAATAAAACTACATCCATTTTATTTAATTAATTGTTTGTAAATCTATTTTACCTATGAAATAATCAAGCTCCAATTTTTTAAGTTGACGCTCAAGTTTTATATACATTTTGGCTGTATTTGCATATTCTAATACTAAAATGTCCTTTTTTGAATTTAAAGAGGTTTCATTAATTCTCTTTAGCATTTTATCCAAACTTCTCTTATCTCTAAATCTATATTCATTTGTTTTAAAGTCATATAAACTAAAAAGTGATTCTACTAGTATCGCATCGGTAATTCTCTCTAGAGAATCATTTAAGAAAAACCCAGAATTTTGAATCAAATAAATATCATTACTATTATTTTTAATAGCAGAAATAATAGACACTAAACTTTTTTCAGCATCTTTTAAGGGTCCCCATTGCGAAACATTATCTAAATTATCCATGAACAAACCATTGAACCCTTTATCTATAATATCATCAGTTAAGTTTTGTAATATTTCTTGGGCCGATTCTTTTTTAATATCTATGTAACTACTGTTCCAAGTAGAATTTTTCCCAAATATGTAATCGCTAAGTAGATCAAAATGTTTAGAATTATTATTAACCTCTGTTAAACTAATATAGCCTGCAACTATATTATTATTATTTCTTAATATTAATATCTCGCTTTCCGTGTAATGTTCTGGTTCTAATATTAATACATCATAACCCTTAACCTCTAACGGATTTAATCTACCATAACAAATTAGGAACTTGTTATTACCCATCTTTTGATTAGAGTCACCAGACCAATAACCTACAAATGGAATGCACAATAAGAAAAGACTAATAAGCTGCATAATAATGAAAGTCTAATTCTATTAAATATTTTTTTACATATTTTGTGGTTAGCAACATGAAAACAATTGAACCAACCAACATACCAAAAACACTATATTCATAACTTATCCACCTACTCATAAAAAATCCGACTAAGAAATTTGTCACACAGGATATTATTAGAGCCTTTAAGATTTGATTTGGTCTATTTAATGTAAACATGTACAAAGCATTTAACATTCCCCAGGAAAGAAAAAAATACCCCAGACCACCAATTATGCAAACCTTAATACTTAAAACATCTATTTTCTTTCCAAAACTAGCTGTATAACCCCAAGAAGATGTTATAAAAAAATACAGTAAAAAACCAATAAATATTAACGTGAAAAACAGTATGTAAACATGCTTTTTGTATATTTTAAATAGTTGTTTCCCAAAAGAATTAATATTTATCAACAAAGTGGTTTTCTGCTTAAAATCCATAAACTTAGTGAAAGAGGCTATTGCATATTCCATAACACCTACTAGCATAAAAAAAACAACAATGCTCAAATCCATTCCTATCTCATAACTTTTCTCATAAAGAAAAAGATACCTGAATGTGAGATTAATGTCAGCTGACCAGGCTAAGAACCTATCTATAAAAATGAATATGTAAATTAAAAACCCATAAAAAAAGTATGGATAATTTTTATATACAACTATTAAACCTTTAGGTTCTTCAACCTCTATAGAAGGATGCTTAATCTTATTTTGAAAAAAAAGTTTTAGATACAAAAGGGTAAGACCAATGGCTAAAACAATACCAAACCATTGAGAAATATATACATGTAGCAAGGTAAAGAAGTGTAATAATAAAGCAACGATTGAAGCTAACGTGATTACAACAGAAATTACCCAGCGTTGTTTTATTGCATGAAAAGGTGCCATTACCAAGAGCAATAGTCCAATCAAAAAAGCATATACTATTGTTACCAATGTAAATTCTATTGGGTATAACGCAAGAATCCAATTCAATGCAAATAACAGTGCAAAAATAACTGCCATACCCTTAACCCCAGCCTTGATTAATTTATAGGATATCATTTTAGTTTTGACATACTCTTCATGATTCCAATAAAACGCTGCTTGCCTACCAAGCATTTGTACATAACCCCCAGATATTACTATACCTAGAATAACACCAAACACCACCGACGTAGATTGAATAATATTGAAGCCCATATAAGTCCAAAGGGAATAACCGTAAATTATTATACTGGCAATTTGTATAAAAACCGGCATTAAATGAAAAATTCCAAGCGGATAATACTTAGCAAAAAGTTTGGTTTTCACCCATAAATAATCTGATACCGGAATAGATTTGTTAACCTTTTTCGGTTTTTTTTCATTTGCATTTAAAACAAATTTTGGGTTTTTGTTCTTTACTTTATAATAGATGAGTAATGATAAATCAGAAAGTGAATTACATTTATAATCTTCATAAACATCACTTTCTCTAATTCCCATTGATTCTAACGCAGCCCTTACTACCATAATACTAACAGGGTTGCCAATTTTATCAATAACCTGTTCCTCTAATAATTCTAAGCTATTTTTATTCGCCTGCATAATATTCTTGTGGTAAAATTTGTTTTTTTACCGACCTTTTATAATTTAGCTTTACTTGCCTATTACAATTTAAATTTTCATATGTGTCTTCAAACGCTCGTATAAAATTTTCTAAAGTAAAATTTTCAATAACCTTTTTACGGGCATTTAGACCCATTTGTTTTCTAAGATCTTCGTTGGAGAGTAACCTAATCACACTATTGCCAATTTCAACATAATCTTTTGGTTTACAAATAACACCACATTGATCATCTAAAGCTTCAGACACACCGCCAACATCAGTTGACACTACTGGAATACCGCAGCTCATCGATTCTATAACGGTATAAGGAAACCCTTCTGAAATAGATGTAAGGATGGAAATATCGCCTTCAGCATACAGTTGATGTGGAGAATCATGAAATCCCTTTAAATGAAAATTTTCTTCTAAGCTTAATTCTCTAATAAGTTCTTCGCAAGAATCAGTATATTCAGGTACCGCATCTTTATTACCATAAATTAAAAATTGTACTTCAGGAATCACTTTTCTTACCTCATTACAAGTTCTGATCATTGTAAGAATATCTTTTAAGTCGAATATTCTTGCTGCAGCTACTACCGTTGGTACATTCTGTAAATGTTTAGGTTTTGAAACAGGTCTAAATTTCGTATGGTCGACGCCATTATAAATAACTTCAATTTTGCCTATTTCCGCACCATAATAGGTTTCCCAAGACATATTAAACTTACTAACCGTAGTTATTTTGGTTGCATGATGATAAACCAATTTAGTTATGCTCTCTGAAAATCTAATAAGCATTTTCTTTAAAAAATAAGAATAATCACTACTACTAATAGAAATTAAACGTTCTCTAATAAAAACACCATGCTCGGTAACTAATATGGGAGTATCATTTTGATATTTCAGTGCTAATGCAGGTATTACGGCCACACCAGAAATAGTCACATGACTTATGTCTACTTTTGGCACGTCTATAGCCATAGGAATCAAAAATCGATAAATCCATCGTAGACCTATCGTAACTTCTTCTAAAGTTACTTCTACTAATTCATCTTGTGGAAGTAACTTCTTTACAGTTGTATGAAATGCTCTCCATACAGAATCACTGCACATTGTAATCTTATAGTCATAAACTTGAAAGTACGACCACATCTTATAAAAGCAATGATCTAACGCAAGTATATCTGTATTTTCCGCATAAATTTCTTTAATAAATGCGATGAAATGTTCTAAAAATAAGGATTTAATGATTTTAGTTGTGGTTTGCTCTTTTCTTAGAAGAACATCAGAATATTTAATATTGTAATCAACGCAATCTAAAGGTTCTTCTGGTGACCACATAGGCACCTGAATTATACTTTTGATATTTTCGCCAATCGCATATTTAGGTATAGCTTCTACATTTGCATTAATTGAATATACAATAAAATCTGTATCGCTAATTTTAGAACATAAGTCGTTGGCCCATGTAGAGACTCCACCCGTATTAAACGGAAAAGTGCCTTCGCAAATTAACAGTACTTTTTTGGGATTATTGCTTTTCATTAAACTTTTCTAAGTAAAGAGTCATGCCCCTTGTCACCAAAGAAAGTTATAAAAAAGCTGTTAAGAATTTAAAATTGCCGAAGTTCTTAATTTTATCTATTAACGGTTAAATCAAAAGGGATAATCGATAAAAGTAAAGTTTGAAAGGTGCTTTTATTTATTTTCAAAGTATTCGAACCCATCAATAATATCTAAATAAACACCATCAAAATTCAAACCTAATATCATGTCTAAATAAGATTCATCTGACCCGTAGATTATATTTTGCCATTCTTTTTCCCAATACCTTACTTTATAATTTCCTGGCCAATTAAAATTTTCTTTTTCTAACCAATTAGGCCGTTGGTCAAACCAAGTGTTATCCCAATAATATCTGTAATCTTCGGCTTCACCTATAGACATATAACAAATAACCATTCGTCTATTTCCATTTGGCTTAATTTTCAAATCTTCGATCATAGATCTACCAAAGACAGATCCATCATCAAAAAACAAATCCATAAAAATAACATCATAATCTGTTCTAGAAATAGCCGACACCACATCTGACTTAGAGTCGTAATCTTCATAATTAACAAAGAATAGAAAGTTTTTGGCATCCGACAACTTAGTTATATTATTAGTTGACCGAGGTTGAATAGAAGGAATTTCGGGTATTACCGTTAAATTCCTTTCAGGAGCTATGAAAGGAATAAAGTTTTCTTGAATGTTTTTTTGAATTGATTTTTCTATATCATTAGCAGACTTACAGTAATCAATAACAAAAATTACATTATCCTTTTTTTGTAATAGTTTTAAATATTCAATCAAATAATTACTGACATCTGTAGGTGTTTTAGAATTATCACGATTGTAACCATAGAACAAATTCTCTTGTCCATGAGCATCTATTGCATCTAAATAGTCCTCATAAACATTACCTTTATCCGTTATTAATTCGACACCATTTTGAGGGATAATATTAAAATCTTGTTTTTTAGCTTTTGCATATGCACTCATGTTTATTACAAAAGACCGCATCTCTTCTCGGTAATTAATTGTAGATTCTTGTGTTTCAACGTATGGAGTATCTTGAGCTTTACCACATCGTAAAAAGAAAATAGCCATTAAGAACCCATATTTTATAACATTCATAAGCGACAATTAGTATCTAATCAAATATAAAACTAAATTCGATGACGATCGTTAAGAAATTAGTTAACCCAAACCAACATCTAAAGTCATCATGATTATAAAACCCCCAATGAAGCCCAAGGTAGCGATATCTGTGTATTTATCTTGCTGTGTTTCGGGTATCACCTCTTCAACTACGACAAATATCATAGCTCCGGCAGCAAAAGAAAGGGCATAAGGTAAAATAGGCTGAAAAGTCAAAACCGCCCATGCACCTAAAACGGCTGCTACAGGCTCTACGAGTGCAGAAGCCTGACCGAACATAAAGCTTTTAGTCCTGCTCAGCCCATGTCGTCTTAACGGCATTGCTACGGCAAAACCTTCTGGGAAATTTTGTAGACCAATACCCAATGCCAAAGCTACTGCACCCCCAATAGATGCCCCATCGAAACCAGCAGCAACACCACCAAAAAGTACTCCGACCGCTAAGCCTTCCGGTATGTTATGTAGTGTTATAGCCAAAGTCAGCAATGTTGTTCTTCGCCAAGGTGTCTTCACCCCTTCCGCTTCGCTTTCCTTAAAATTGATATGCAAATGGGGCAATACCTTATCCAACCCAAAAATAAACATGGCACCAAGAAAAAAGCCAATTGCGGCAGGTATCACTTTTACAAATCCTTCACCAGGACTCATTTCAATACCAGGCGCCAATAAGCTCCAAAAACTTGCTGCAACCATTACTCCGCCTGTAAACCCTAACATACCATCTAAAACGGCACGATTCATAGTTTTAAAAAGAAAAACCAAAGCAGCACCCGCTGCAGTTAAGCCCCATGTAAACAATGTTGCATAGAATGCAGCCAATACCGGATCTATTGATTCAAAATACGTTATTACTTGATTCATAATTTAAATAATTAAAATACTATTCTTCATCTACTATCTCTAAAAATAAATTCGTTGCAATTTGTTTTGAAATTCTAATGGAACCTGACCTTGTAGAAATGGTAACAGATCCATCGAACTCTTCTATTTCTAATATTTTAAAAGTATCGCCCAAAGAAATTTTATTCTTATCTAAAAACTTTAAAAATGCCGCCGAAGAATCTTTGACACCAACACCGACCCCTTGGCTACCTACAGGTAATTCGCTGATTAATTTCTTAACAGATTTGGTGAATACCCCATCTTTATTTGGAATGGGATCTCCGTGTGGATCAACCTTAGGGTAACCTAAATGGGCATCTAACTTATCTATCAAAGTATCACTCTTAATATGCTCTAGTTGTTCGGCAACTACATGTACCTCATCCCAAGAGAAATTAAGCTTATCAACCAAAAACACCTCCCACAAACGATGCTTTCTAATAATTGAAAGAGCCACTAGCCTGCCTTTTTCTGAAAGTGAAACGCCTTGGTACTTTTTGTAATTCACCAAAGATTTCTCAGACAGCTTTTTCACCATATCGGTAACCGACGATGGTTTGGTATTCATCTGTTCTGCAATTGCATTGGTAGCGACAGACTTACCATTGAACTCGCTTAAATGATAAATAGCTTTTATGTAATCTTCTTCTGATAAAGTCATTTGAAAAAATAATAATACAAAAATACGTTTTTATATGTAAAAACAATTTTTTAGTTTTAGCTAAAATTAATTTTAGATGTTTAGAATATTATTTTTTGCCTTCTCTATTTTAGTTTTTAATACAGTAAGCTCGCAAAATTCTACCATATCAGGTACCATCTCATCAAATAACTCTCTTGAAGCTTATGTGAATATTTATTTGAGAGGTACACAAATTGGTACTGCTTCTGATGAAAACGGCAAGTATGTTCTAAAAAATGTACCTGTTGGCAAACATATTATTATAGCTTCTAACATAGGTTTTGAAAAGTTTCACAAAGCAATTACTATTACCGAAGGTGAGGCCCAATTGGTAAACATCAACCTAAAACCTTCTACAGAATCTCTAGATGAAATGGTGGTTACCGGAACGCTAAAACCAGTAAGCAGATTAGAAAGTCCGGTACCTGTAGAGGTATATAAACCTACATTTTTTAAGAAAAATCCAACATCCAGTATTTTTGAAGCCCTGCAAAATGTTAATGGTGTTCGCCCTCAAATAAACTGTAATGTTTGTAATACGGGCGATATTCATATTAATGGATTAGAAGGTCCGTATACTTTGGTCCTTATCGATGGTATGCCTATAGTTAGTGGCTTGGGAACCGTATATGGGCTATCGGGAATTCCTAACTCGCTCATTGAGCAGATAGAAGTTGTTAAAGGACCAGCTTCCACCCTCTATGGTAGTGAAGCCGTTGGCGGACTCATAAATATTATCACTAAAAACAACTTGACCGCACCCGACTTTTTTACAGATAGTTTTGTTACCGATTGGGGCGAATTCAACCTCGACGTAGGTATAAAATTCAATGTTGGAAAAAAAGTCAATGTGCTATTGGGCGCTAACTATTTCAAATATGATAATCCTATAGATAATAATGGCGATAATTTTACCGACCTTACATTACAGGACAGAATTTCTATTTTTCAAAAATGGAATTTTACGAGGAAGAATTCACGGATTCTCTCGTTGGCAGGACGTTTTTTATACGAAGACCGATGGGGCGGAGAAATGCAATGGACACCAGAATTTAGAGGTGGCGATGAAATTTACGGCGAAAGTATTTACACCCGTAGATGGGAAGTGTTAGGGAAGTATCAATTACCGATAGAAGAGCAACTAATGCTTTCTTTTTCGTATAACGACCATAAGCAAAATTCGGTTTATGGAGATACTCCATATCTTGCTGATCAGCGCATTGGTTTTACACAATTAACATGGGATAAAACTATACGGAAACATAGCCTTTTAGCGGGTACGGCATTGCGCTATAATTATTATGACGATAACACTCCCGCGACTTTAAGCATCTATGAAAATAAGCCTGACGAGGTACTTATACCAAGTATTTTTGTTCAGGATGAAATAGCGTTCGCCAATAAACACTCTTTACTTCTAGGAGGTCGATATGATTATGACAGTCGCCACGGCAACATTTTCACTCCAAGAGCGGCGTATCGGTTCAAGTTTACTGACAATGATATTATTCGCTTGAATGCCGGTACTGGCTTCAGGGTAGTGAATCTATTTACCGAAGATCATGCGGCATTGACCGGATCAAGAGATGTTATTATAGCCGAAGAATTAAAACCAGAACGCTCATTTAACATCAACCTTAATTATTTGAAAAAGATTTATGGAGACAACGGCACTTTCGTTGGTTTGGATGCATCGGTTTTCTATACCAATTTTCAGAACGTCATAATTCCCGATTACGATACAGATCCCAATCAGATCATATATGACAATTTAGATGGCACATCAATTTCAAAAGGGATAAGTGCCAATTTAGATATGGTTTTATATAACGGTTTAAAACTGATGATCGGCGGTACCTTACAAAATGTTAGTAATACGGAAGACGGCGTAAAAGAAAGGCAAATACTTACCGAGAGCTATTCGGCAAACTGGAATGTCAGTTACGATATTCGTGCTTGGGATATAACCATTGACTACACCGGAAATTTATATGGACCTATGCGATTGCCGACATTAGGGGAAAATGACCCAAGACAAGATTTTTCTCCTGCCTGGAGTATTCAAAACATTCAATTATCATATGACGGGTTAGAAAATTTTGAGATCTACGGAGGCATAAAAAACTTGTTAGATTGGACTCCCAACAACGGTAATCCTTTTATCATAGCTCGGGCCAACGATCCGTTCGACAAAGAAGTTGTATTTGACATTAATGGCAATGCAATGGCAACACCGAATAATCCGAATGCATTAACTTTTGACCCTTCTTATGTTTATGGCCCAAATCAAGGTGTCAGATCATTTTTTGGAATACGTTACACCTTGAATTAAGCACAAAAGACTTTATCTATTTTGTATTTTTGATGTTCGCTGCTCTTGAAAAAGCAGAGTACTATTTCACAAATTCATGAACAAATACGATTATATCATTATCGGCGCAGGTGCATCTGGTTTATTACTTGCCAATGCCATGCTTAACGATTCGTTTTTTGACCAGAAAAAGGTTTTACTTCTAGATAAAGAGCCAAAAAGTATCAACGATCGTACTTGGTGTTTTTGGGAAAAAGGTACTGGTCAGTTTGAGGAGATAATCTACAAAAAATGGAATTCCATTCATTTTCAAGGTAAAGATGTTCTTAATAAAACTGGAATTGCCCCCTATTCTTATAAAATGATAAGAAGTATAGACTTCTATAACCATTATTTGACAAAGGTTAAAGCATCTACCAACATTACATTTACTCAAGAAGCAATGCTAGGTTTCTCTGAAACAGAAAAAGAGGTCACCGTTAAGACTGCAAAAAACACTTATTCAGGTAAATATCTATTCAATAGTCTTTTCAATTACAGAATGGCTACCCAGCAAAAAAAATATCCGGTGTTACAGCAGCATTTTGTGGGTTGGATCATTAAAGCGGATAATCCGATTTTCAATGCAGAGGAAGTAACGTATATGGATTTCTCCATCCCACAAAAAGGGAATACACGATTTATGTATGTGCTCCCCTATTCTAACGATATTGCACTAATTGAATACACTTTGTTTTCTGAACAGCTCTTGCCAAAAGAGGAATATGAAGAAGCTATAAAGGATTATATATTAAAACGATTTCTATGTGACACTTATGAAATCATAGAAAAAGAATCGGGCAGTATACCAATGACGGCATATGATTTTAGAAAACACCACACGAACAGAGTGCGATATATAGGTACCCCAGGCGGATGGGCAAAACCAAGCACGGGTTACACTTTCATGAGTACTGCAAAAAAAATACCGAAACTTCTAAAATTCATAAAACAAGGAAAACCACTGAAAAAATTAAACCTAAAAGGTAAATTTTGGTTTTATGACATGCTCTTTTTAGATGTATTATATAACGATAATGCAAACGGGCACATTCTATTCGAATCTATTTTTAAATCATTAAAACCACAAAAAGTCTTTAAGTTCTTAGATGAAAAAACCAATATAAGCGAAGATTTAGCTTATATAAATTCTTGTCCTAAAGCTCCATTTATTAAAGCGCTGCTTAAACGAATGCTTTAAACGGTTCTGTTCATAAGGTCTTCACCAAATTGTCTTAACAAGTCTTTATTCTCCTGTTCAATATCAATCTTGTCAAGAACATCAAAAGCTTTGACCGTATAATCTACAATTGCCATTTGTGTTGCTTTGTCGGCTTCGGTTTTTTCAAAAATGGAACGAACTGCCATAACCTTGGCATCCGTCTCTTTAGGATGAATAGAATACAAATGTTCTAGTTCTTTCGACACCACATCAGAACCAAAATTCAAGGCTTTAAGATATAGGTAGGTTTTTTTATTTTCTATAATATCACCGCCAACTTGTTTTCCGAACGCTTCTGGATCACCGAAAACATCTAAATAATCATCTTGTAATTGAAAGGCGATACCTAGATTTAATCCGAAGTTATACATCTGTTCCTGAGCCTCGTAGGAAGCCCCAGCAACAATAGCTCCCATTTTTAAAGCTGCCGCCACTAGAACAGCTGTTTTATATTCGATCATTTTTAAATACTCAGGAATAATAACGTCATCCCTAGTTTCAAAATCAACGTCGTATTGTTGCCCTTCACAAACCTCTAATGCAGTTTTACTGAACAATTTTGCCAGATCCCGAAATACATTAGACTCATAATTCTCAAAAAGTTGATATGCCATAATTAGCATTGCATCACCAGAAAGAATGCCTGTATTAATATCCCACATTTCATGCACAGTGGTTTTGCCCCTTCGTACTGGAGCATCATCCATAATATCATCATGTACCAGTGAAAAATTATGAAAAACTTCAATAGCTACTGCTGCATCCAAAGCTTTTCTATAATTAGTTTTGAAAATTTCTGCAGTCATTAGAACCAAAACAGGTCTTAAACGTTTGCCCCCTAACTCTAGAATATAGGTAATTGGTTCATATAGGTTTCTTGGTTCTTTGGTAATTTTTTTTGAATTTAAATACGTAATAAACTCGTCTCGATATTCACTAATGGTGTGCATTCTTTGCAATTTTGCACAAAAATAGAACAAATATGACTGAATGAAGTGCCTTTTCGAATTTGAAGAAATATTGGTTCATTATTGGCACCCTACTTCTATTGACCACTGTTTATTTCCTTCTTTGAAAAAAGGTAAGGATAGAGACCATTTTTCGCAACTATATAACCAATATATGGTAAGACACGATTACGCTAAGAATTTTGAAGGCTTCAAAACCAGAATACTTTCTAAAATTACTACTATGACAACTGTTTGGTATATCAATGAATTTATTATTTGTCAAAAACAATAACAGTATTAAAACTAGCATCATCTAAAATGCACAATGGGTTTATTGAAATTTAATAGAAAATATTAAATAATTGTAAAACTTTGGAAACCTTTTTAGTTTCTTAAGTTTCCAAACGTATATTTGCACCCGCAATGAAAAAAAAAATTAGGGATACAGCATCACAGCTTTTCTTGGAACATGGTTTTAAAAGTATTACCATGGATGATATTGCCAATGAGATCGGCATGTCTAAAAAAACAATATATAGTGAATACAACAATAAGACATCATTAGTAGAGGCTTGTGTTATGAACAAATTTTGTGATTTAAGCGATGGAATAGATTTAATTGTTGCATTGAAACAGAATGCCATTGAAGAGCTTTATGGAATAAAAAAATACGTAATGTCTCATCTAAATGAAGAAAAAAGTTCTCCTCAATTTCAATTAATGAAATATTACCCAAAAATTTATAACACGGTAAAATCTATGTATTTTGAAAAAATGCATCAATGTGTTTTACTAAATGTTGAACGTGGGCTTAAACAAAAATTATTTAGAGATAACATTGATCCCGAATTTGTAGCTAGAATTTACTTTTCTGGCATGAACAGTATTAAAGATCAAAAGATATTTCCCTTAGATCGTTTTCCAATATCAAAGGTTATGGATTCATTTTTAGAATATCATTTAAGAGGAATAGTTACCCCAAAAGGAAAAACCATTTTAAACAACATCATCAATTCAAATCAGGTATAAATGCGTAATCAATTTCTAGTCTTAATTACTATTCTAAGTATAAACTTAGGATATTCGCAAGAGCAGACGTATAGTTTCACACTAGAAGAAGCCATACAATTTGCTTTAGAAAACAACTATTCTGCAATAAATGCGAATAGGGATATTATAGATGCCCAGAAACAAAAATGGGAAACTATAGCCGGTGGTTTACCACAAGTTAGCGGATCTATCAGCTATCAAGATCAATTAAAACAACCCGTATCATTATTGCCGGCAGAAATTGTTGGTGGTACAGCTGGAGAATTTATCCCTGTAGTTTTCTCCGAACCACAATCTGTAACTGCTGTCGCAACCCTAACCCAACAAATTTTTGATGGGTCCTATATCGTAGGTGTTCAAGCTACAAAAACATTCTTAAGCTATAGTAACAATAATAAAGAGAAAACAGAACTTGACGTAAGAGAACAAGTCGTTGAAGCCTATGGCAATGTATTGTTAGCAGAAGAGAGCGTTGAAATATTGGAGAAGAACAAGGCAACGCTAGAAAAGAATCTATATGAAACTACTAAGCTATTTGAAAACGGCCTAGGTGATGAAGAAAGTGTTGATCAACTTCAAATTACACTTTCATCAATAGAAAATCAATTACAAAATGCAATCAGGCTTAAAGAGATAACACTACAAATGCTGAACGTCAGTATGGGTTTAAATTTAAATGCACCAACTCAACTACAAGAAAAACTAGAAGATCTAACCGTTACTAAAATGGATTTGAGTATTCTAAGTACAGCTTTCAACATTAGTGACAATATTGACTATAAATTAGCCGAGAACTTAAACCAACAACGTTTCTATGAATGGAAATTGGCAAGAAGTCGTGCATTACCAACGTTAAATGCATTTATTAATTATGGTAGTTCTGCATATGCCGGAAATTTTAATTTCTTAAATGGAGACCAAGAGTGGTTCGATTCGTCTATTTTAGGGTTTGACCTCAACATACCTATCTTCAGTTCTTTAAAAAGAAGTGCCAGCACACAACGTGCTAAAATTGCCTTAGAAAAAGCAAAAACCCAATTAACCGAAACCGAACAACAAATTAGACTTCAATTTGAGAATGCAAAAAATAATTTCACCCTAGCCATAGACAACTATGAAACTGCTAAGCAAAACTTAAAGCTATCTGAGCGAATTGAAAACAAAAATCAGATAAAATATAAAGAAGGCTTGGCTACCAGTTTTGAATTAAGACAAGCACAAACACAATTGTATGCAACACAGCAAGAGTTTTTACAGTCAATGGTAGAGGTTATTAATAAAAAAACCGAACTGGAAATCATACTAAACACAAAATTCTAAACAATCAATCATTAAAAATACGATCATGAAAAAAATACTAGTATTATTAATTGCGACCGTAGCACTATTTTCATGTGGCGGTGGAGACCAATCGGTAAGTGATATTATCGAAGGAGGTAACCTTGGGGCAATTCGAGAAAGGAAAAACGAAATTACCATACAGCAAAAATTGATTGCCACACAGCTTAAATCTTTAGACTCTGCCATTGCTATACTTGACAACGAAGAGAAATTGCCTTTGGTAAACACGCTAATAGCGAAAACAGAGCTTTTTAATCATTACTTAGAATTACAAGGCGATGTTAGCACAAAACAAAACGTATTAATTTACCCTGAAATGGCAGGTACCTTACAAAGAGTTTACGTTAAAGAAGGAGATCGTGTTTTTAAAGGACAAATATTGGCTACAATAGATGATGGCGGTATATCAAGTCAAGTAAGTCAATTAAAGACTCAAGCGGCATTGGCAAAAACCACTTTTGAGCGTCAAGAGCGTTTATGGAATCAGAACATTGGATCAGAAATTCAATATTTACAGGCTAAGACCAATTACGAAGCTGCTAAAAGTATGGTTTCACAAACCGAGAGCCAATTGGGAAAATCTAATATTAGAGCACCTTTTTCAGGTATTATCGACAATGTAATAAAAGATCAGGGAACTGTAGTGGCTCCTGGGCAAGGTTCTGAAGTATTTCGTATTATAAATTTATCTGACATGTATATTGAAGTAGAAGTGCCAGAATCTTATTTAGGCAGTGTGTCTAAAGGTAAAAAAACTTTGGTATACTTTCCGATTTTAGGTGATAGCATTGTTACCAAGATTAGAGAAACAGGCAACTTCATTAATCCTGCTAACCGATCTTTTCAAGCTGAAATCCCTGTTCCGAACAAGGAAGGTAAAATTAAGCCAAACCTTACTGCCAAGGTAAGTATCAATGATTACACCAATAAAGATGCTATTTTAATACCAACGAGTATAATTTCAGAAAATGCTGAAGGAGAGCAATATGTTTTCGTAGCGGATGAACCCAATTCCGAGGGGGAATCAATGGTAAAAAGAACTATTATTAGAACAGGTAAAGCACAAGATGCATCAATAGAGGTTCTATCGGGTTTAGAAGACGGTAACCATATTATTCAAGAAGGTGCAAGAAGTGTAAAAGATGGCCAAAAAGTAAAAATCAAAAAATAAAGATCGATGAGTAAAGTAAAAAAGAACGCCGATAAGGAATTCGGTTTATCGTCTTGGGCCATTGATAACCCTTCGGTTATCTATGTGATGATAGCCATTTTTCTGTGGTTAGGATTTAGTGCTTATATGGCGATGCCTAGGGAAGATTTTCCTGAAATTATAGAGACCAAGATTTACATTAGTACACCTTACCCTGGTAACACTGCCGAAGATATTGAAAAACTGATTACCGACCCTTTAGAGGATAGGCTAAAAAATGTTAGCAATGTTGTAGAAATAATATCGACTTCACAAGAAGATTATGCAATTATCACTATTGAATTTGATGAAGATATTTCAGTTGAACAAGCCAAACAGAAGGTAAAAGATGAAGTGGATAGTGAAAAGGCAAGTGAGGACTGGCCTACCTTCAATGGTGCTAAAGTAGAACCAAATGTTTTTGATCTTAACTTTTCTGAAGAAGTGCCTATTATGAACATCAACTTTACAGGTGATTATCCCGTAAAAAAGTTGAAGGAATTTGCCGAATACCTTCAAGATGAAATTGAAGATTTACCCGAAATTAAACAGGCAGATATTCGTGGCGCACAAGATCTAGAAGTTGAAGTAGGTGTCGATATTTACAAAATGATGGCTGCGAAAATCAGTTTTCAAGATATTATCAACGCAATAAGCAATGGCAACATGACTATGTCTGCTGGTAATTTAAAAACTGTTGGCCAAAGACGTACTATTCGTATTCTTGGTGAAATAGAAGACCCAAAGGAATTGAACAACTTTGTGGTAAAATCAGAAAAAGGAGCCGTTTACTTGAAAGATATTGCGACAATTAATTTTCAGTCGAAAGATAAAACAACTTACGCTCGTGAATTTGGGAATAACGTAGTTATGCTCGATGTAAAAAAAAGAGCGGGTAGAAATGCAATATCTGCTGCAGATAAAATTAAGGAACTGGTAAAAAAAGAAAAGGCCGACTACTTTCCGCCAGATTTAAATATTTCTATTGCCAATGACTCCTCAACCCGTACATTGAACCAAGTAGATGATCTGGTAAACAATATCATTTTTGGTATTATTCTGGTAGTTACCGTACTCATGTTCTTTTTAGGTTTCAGAAATGCCTTATTTGTAGGTTTTGCGATACCAATGTCTATGTTCATGTCGTTCGTAATACTATCATCATGGCTTGGTTATACGCTAAACACTATGATTCTTTTTGGTATGATCATGGGGCTTGGTATGTTGGTAGATAATGGTATTGTGGTAGTTGAAAACGTATACCGTTTAATGGACGAAGGCTTATCTAGAACTGAAGCTGCAAAAAAAGGAATCGGTGAAATTGCCTACCCTATCATCATTTCAACGGCAACAACTGTAGCCGCGTTCGTTCCGTTAGGGCTGTGGCCTGGTATATTTGGGCAGTTCATGATGTTTTTCCCTATCACACTTTCAGTAGTATTGGGGTCATCTTTACTTGTGGCCATTTTCATGAATTCTATGCTGGTATCTAAATTCATGAGTACAGACGAAAAAGAGCTTACCCTAAAACAGCTTGTTCGTATGAGCATTGTTTTGGGTGTTCTTGGAGCACTAATTCTAATCTTTGGTGGTGCAATGCGTGGCCTGGGCTCTGTTTTGATCTTAACCGGAATCATGTTCTGGGTATATAAATATATTATAAAAGGTGCAGCTATCAAATTTCAACGCAGAACGATGGTACGTTTTGAAAATTGGTACGAGGAACGCTTAAAACATGCCCTTAGCGGAAGTAATGTGTATTGGTACTTTGGTTTCACATTTTTAACTTTGATCGGTATATTTATACTATTTGGTATATCTATAAGTAGTGGTCGTACAAAAATTGAATTCTTCCCAGATAACAAACCGAATGAAATTTATGTGTATATAGAATATCCTGAAGGTACATCCATTGAAAAAACAAATGAAATAACCAAAGAAGTTGAAAATCAGGTTTATACCATAATGGACGATCCTAAATATCAAAAAGATGGTAAAAACTTTATGGTGGCTTCTGCTGTATCTGTAGTAGGTGAAGGAGCAGGAAACCCGCTGACCGATGGTGGCTCATCTGCAGAAATGCCGCATAAAGGTAAAGTAACCGTTAACTTTAGTGAATACAAATACAGAAAAGGTCTAAATACAGAAGACATAAGGGCTCGTGTTCAAGTTGCATTACAAGATGTTTATCCTGGAGTTGCCATTTCCGTAGAGAAAGACGCTAATGGACCGCCAGCAGGTTTCCCAATTAATATCGAGTTAGAAGGCAATGATTATGATGAATTGATCAATACCGCCGAAGACATTAAAAACTTCATCAATACCAAAAACATCGCAGGTATAGAAGATTTGAAAATTGATGTCAACAAGAGTAAACCGGCTATGCAAGTAATCGTAGATCGTAAAAAAGCGGGAGAACTTGGTGTTGCCGTTGGTCAAGTCGGTAACCAACTACGGCGCTCTATTTTTGGTGAAAAAGCGGGTGTATATAAAGAATATGGTGAAGATTATGATATCAATGTAAGATTCAATGAAGATCTGAGGTATAATAAAAGTGCTTTATTTAACCAGAATATTATTTTTAGAGATCCTGCAAATGGCCAGATTAAGGAGATTCCTATTTCTGCAGTTGCTACCGAGAAGAATACATCAGGATTTAGCACTATTAAACACCGTGATGGAAAAAGAGTAGTTACTATCTACTCCGGATTAAAACCTGGTTTTACGGATGCTCGTGCCATAGTTGCAGAGATTCAACGAGAAATGGAAAGTTTTAATGGTACGCCGTCGACGGTAAAAATCGATTATACGGGTCAATTAGAAGAGCAAGCCAAACAACAAGCATTTTTAGTAGGTGCCTTTTTCTCTGGTTTAGGCTTGATCATGCTTATTTTAATTTTCCAATTTGGCGGTATTTCTAAGCCACTGATTATTATGATCGCTATTTTCTTAAGCTTCATAGGTGTATTTGGAGGTTTAATGATCACCGGTTGGTCATTCGTTATTATGATGACCATGATGGGTATTATTTCGTTAGCGGGTATTGTTGTAAATAACGGAGTAGTACTGCTCGATTATACCCAAATTTTGGTCGATCGTAAAAAAGTAAAATTAGGAATGGAAGACAGAGATCTATTGACGATAGAAGATGCCACAGATTCTATGGTCATTGGTGGTAAAGCAAGATTAAGACCAGTAATACTAACCGCAATTACAACCGTACTTGGGTTAATTCCGTTAGCTATTGGACTTAACATTGATTTCTTTTCACTATTCTCAGATTTCAACCCTAAGATTTATATGGGTGGAGATAACGTAATTTTCTGGGGACCCTTGGCATGGACAGTAATCTTTGGTTTATTGGTTGCCACCTTCTTAACTTTAATCATCGTGCCGGTACTATTCAATATTGTATATCGAATTAAAATTAAGCTAAGAAATTGGGAAAGTAATGATTCCAACGAACAACTAGAAAATGTAGCATAAGCACACTGAAAGTTATACCTATAAAAAAAACCCGTATCAAAATTGATACGGGTTTTTTTTATAGGTTAGTTACCTTATTTATTACTAACAACAGGATCCTTTGTGTTTACTTTAGAAACACTGGCAATTCTATTATTATCAAAATTTACCTCGCTCTTCACATCACCCTCCCAAAATAACCACTTACCGGTTCTTACACCGTTCTCGTAATTACCCATGGCAATTTTATCTCCTTTTTCATTGAACATTTTCCATTCACCCTCTAATTTCTCATTTAAAAAATAGCCTTCTTGAGATTTTTCACCATTAGCATGAAAATAAGTTGCTTTAACTTTATCACCTTCTTTTTCAAAAGTAGGATCAACTTGTGCGTATGTTCCAAAAGACAATGCCATTAAGGCTATAACTAGTATTTTTTTCATGATATGTATTTTTATGATTACTGATTTTCTTTACTCTAACGCGATAAAGATACAATTATTTTGCAATTAATCAATGTTAAACTAACTTTTACATAACATTAAATTAACATTGAGTGTATTTATATCTGTATATCAATGTATTTCATAATTACCATATTAAAATTTGAATTTACAAACGATAGATAAAAGCTACCCCTTACATACACCTATAATGAAATAGACTTCTTAAATTTGCCCATTCATTAAAGCATAAATTATGTATAGAAGCCATTCCTGCGGGGAGTTAAGAGAATCACATATTGGTACCAACGTTACATTATCTGGTTGGGTTTCCAAAACAAGAGACAAAGGTTTTGTTGTTTGGGTAGATATTCGTGACCGTTATGGCATTACACAATTAGTTTTTGATGAAGACCGTACCAATGTAACGCTTTTGGAGCAAGCTAAAAATTTAGGTCGCGAATTTGTAATTCAGATCAAGGGCGAGGTCATTGAACGTACTTCAAAAAACGCTAACATTCCTACGGGTAGCATTGAAGTATTGGTTTCTGAACTAACTATTTTAAACGAATCTAAAACACCACCGTTCACTATTGAGAACGAAACCGATGGCGGTGAAGATCTACGAATGAAGTACAGGTATTTGGACATTCGTAGAAATCCTGTAAAAGACAGTCTTATTTTTAGAAGTAAAGTGACCATGGAGGTTCGTAAGTTTTTATCTGGCGAAGGTTTTATAGAAGTAGAGACTCCGTATTTAATTAAATCTACACCAGAAGGAGCTAGAGATTTTGTTGTACCTAGCCGTATGAACGAAGGGCAGTTCTATGCTTTGCCACAATCTCCACAAACCTTTAAGCAATTGCTAATGGTAGGCGGCATGGATAAATATTTTCAGATTGTAAAGTGTTTTAGAGATGAAGATTTACGTGCTGACAGACAGCCAGAGTTTACACAGATAGATTGTGAAATGGCTTTTGTTGAGCAAGAAGATATCCTTAATGTATTCGAAAATTTGACAAAATACCTTTTAAAAGAAGTTAATGGTGTTGAAATAGCCTCGTTCCCAAGAATGACCTATGACGAAGCCATGAGCAAATACGGTAATGACAAACCAGATATTCGTTTTGGAATGGAGTTCGGGGAGTTAAATGCTGTGGCACAACATAAAGAATTCGGAGTTTTCAATTCATCTGAACTTGTGATTGGTATTGCCGTACCAGGTGTCGCTTCTTACACACGTAAAGAATTAGATGCCTTGGTAAATTGGGTAAAACGCCCACAAGTTGGTGCCAACGGAATGGTATATGTAAAATGTAATGAAGACGGAAGCTTTAAATCTACCGTTGATAAATTCTACGACCAAGACGACTTAGCGAAATGGGCAGAAGTAACTGGTGCTAAACCAGGCGACCTAATTTGCGTACTTTCTGGTGATGCCAATAAAACAAGAACACAGTTAAGTGCCTTACGTATGGAAATGGCAACAAGACTAGGACTAAGAAAACCCAACGAATTCGCACCATTATGGGTAGTTGATTTCCCATTATTGGAGCTTGATGAAGAAACTGGACATTACCATGCTATGCACCACCCGTTTACTTCTCCAAAACCAGGTCAGTTAGAATTATTGGATACTGATCCAGGTGCAGTACGTGCAAATGCTTACGATTTGGTATTGAACGGAAATGAAATAGGCGGTGGTTCTATTCGTATTCATGATAAAGAAACACAAGCGACTATGTTCAAGCACTTAGGTTTCACACCTGAAGAAGCAAAAGCACAATTCGGATTCTTAATGGATGCATTCCAATACGGTGCACCACCACATGGCGGACTAGCATTTGGTTTAGATAGGCTTGTATCTATTTTAGGCGGACAAGAAACTATACGTGATTTCATTGCTTTCCCTAAAAACAATAGTGGTAGAGATGTTATGATCGATGCTCCGGCAGTTATTGATAACGAGCAATTGAAAGAGTTGAACTTGAAACTGGATTTACAGTAAAACCAACTCGATATAAAAAACGAAAACCCTGCCTACTGTAGGGTTTTTTCTATAGAAACTCATACCTATAATTGCTTCTTACAATCAACCTAATTCACTAAGTGTGATATTTTTTGCTAAATTCACTTTGTGAAAAAGTGGGTTAAAATAGTATTGTTTAGTGTGTTGGGCATTATTCTAGTATTAAGTGTTTTTGTCGGATACTTTTATTATAAGTTCGAGAATGCTTACGATACCAACGATAAACCTTATAAAAACTACATAGGATATATTGCCCAAGAAAAAGCACTGTTAAATGATGTATATACTTTATGTGAAGATGGTGATATCTATCATACTTACAATGGTGCTGGTTTAGAAGGATATAATGGCACTAAAAGACAATTTAGAATAAATTTAACGGAGAATTACACAGGCAATACTTTTAACGATTCGGGGTATTTAAACTTTCGCTTTCTGGTGAATTGTGATGGAAATCCTGGGTGGTTTGAAATCATTCAAATGAATCTCAATTTGGAAGAAAAGGAACTTAATCCTAAAATGGTGGATTCCCTATTTTCATTTTCGGCTTTACCAAAAAATTGGGCACAACTTGAATTTCAAGAAGAGCCTGGTAATTATTATATGTACGTTTCATACCGAATAGAAAATGGAAAAGTGGTTGAAATTATTCCTTAGTGGCTTTACGTTATTGTTATTTATTTCCTGTGGAAAGAGTAACAAAGAGAAAGACCCAAGAACCCTCGCAGAAGAAAGATATAAAGATGCTATTTTCTACAGGCAAGGCTCAGTTGCCTTTCAAAATGGTATTGCTGAAGCTATAACAATAGACCCAACTTATGAACCTGGGGTTTATGAACTTTCTGTAGCTGATTTAAAACGAGGTTTACCAAATAAATGGCTTCCTCAATATAACAAAGCGGTAGTATTAAATCCCGAACAACGAATTCCTTGGCGAGGATATCTCTACTTATGGTTTTACAGAGATTACGAAAAAGCTATCGCAGATTTTAATGCATCTGACTCCATCACTCCGTATTTAGATTATCCACAAGGGCATAGCGTAGATTTTTGGCGCGGTATTGCATATTTAGGTCTAAAAGATTATAACAACTCCATTGCCTTTTGGAAAAAACACATTACTAAAGAAACCAAAGATTCTGGTGAAGACTGGGTAGAACTTGAAGCATTTCTTTATAGAGGTATCGCTTTTTTCGAAGCCGGTAATAGCGAGAAAGCAAATGATAATTTTGACAAATTAATTAAATACTTCACCAATTCTGCAGATGCTAAATATTACAAAGCGCAGCTTTTGTTAAACGAAGGTAACAACAAAGAGGCTTTGAACATGCTTAATGATGCAATTGTAGATTTTAATAATGGTTATTATAATAATAGAGCATACGTAGAAACCCTACGTCAAATTTATCTTGAAGATTTAGAAGAGCTTAAAGCTAAAATCATAGCAAGTAATTAAATACCTTTGCCACCTATAATAATGTTATGGCTCAACCATGCCCATTCAAAAGAACAACCTCTTAAAGCAAATTTATAAGTGGAGATACAAGAATATCTCTCAAAAGACTTTTATCTATATTTTAAGTGTGGTTGTGGGGCTTTTAGCTGGTTTGGCATCGGTTACCCTAAAAAACATTACCTACTTTATTGAAGCATCCCTTGAAAAGGGAATTATTTTCTCTAGTAATCAACTGTATTTTATTCTCCCAATCATAGGTCTTACTTTGGTCTATCTCTATGTAAAGTATATTCATAAAGAGAAGCTTAATCATGCCGTTTCGTCCATTCTATTTTCTTTATCTAAAAACAAAGGCCATATAGATGTAAATCAGGTATACACCCAATTGATTATTGCCCCGCTAACCGCTGGTTTTGGTGGATCTGTAGGTCTATTAGGTCCTGCAGTGGCAACAGGGGCAGCCATAAGTTCTAATCTTGGGCGACTGTTTCATATTAATTCTAAAACACGTTCTTTACTAATTGCCTGTGCATCGGCAGGTGCAATATCCTCTATTTTTCAATCACCAATTGCAGCCATCATTTTTGCCGTAGAAGTGTTCAGTTTAGATTTGACCATGATTTCTATGCTACCATTACTTTTTGCTTCTATAAGTGGGGTGCTTACCTCCTATTTCTTCATGGGCAACGAGGTACTTTTCAATTTCTCCATAACAGAACCTTTTGAGGTTAAGGACACGCTTTTCTATATTCTTTTAGGTATTGGTACCGCAGTAGCATCTATCTATTTTACAAAGATGTATTTCGGCATCATTAACCTTTTTAAACCCTTGAAGAGTCCTAAATATCGTCTTTTAGTTGGTGGTCTTGCAATAGGTATAATGCTATATATGATTCCACCACTCTATGGTGAAGGATTTGCATTCATAAACGACCTACTAATTGGTGATCACATTAAAGCACTGGGCAAAACTCCTTTTGATACTTATATCAGTAATATTTGGGTAGTAATAGCATTATTATTTGGCATTACCATATTTAAGGCGGTGGCCATGACCACTACTTTGGCAGCTGGGGGTGCAGGAGGAATTTTTATACCGACAATGGTGATGGGCAGTGCATTGGGTAATGTAGTCGCCAAAGTGATCAACAATCTAGGATTAGGGTTTTCTGTCTCTGAAAGTAATTTTACTTTAATAGGAATGGCAGGTCTTATTGCCGGTGTACAACATGCGCCGTTGACCGCAATATTCTTAATTGCCGAAATTACGGGGGGCTATGCCTTGTTTGTTCCTCTAATGATCACGGCATCCATATCATACATTATTACCAAGAATATTGTTGACTACACAATTTATACTAGAGAATTAGCTGAAAGCGGAGATTTGTTGACCCACAATAAAGATCATGCGGTATTAACACTTATGGAGTTAGATACGGTAATTGAAACAAACTTTAAAGTGGTTCAACCAAATATGACCTTGGGAGAAATGTTACATGAATCTGTAGCCAAGTCTGCCAGAAACATTTTTCCCGTTGTAAATTCTGAACATCGTTTCTTAGGTATAATCTTACTGGATGATATTAGAGAATTTATGTTCGATACTAAATTGTATAACACAACCAAAGTAGAGACCTTTATTCAAAAAGCACCGAACCAAATTAACTATGGTGTGGACAATATGCAGACGGTAATGAAAAAATTTCAAGATAGTGGAGCCTGGAACTTGCCTGTTATCAAAAAAGGTAAATACATGGGGTTTGTTTCAAAATCAAAGCTGCTGACCGCATATAGAACCGAATTGATACGCTTTACCAAATAATAAAATGCCTTAAAATTAATCAAGCTATAGCATGAAATATTTAATCACATTTATTGTACTCATTTCAATTGGAGCTATTATTTATGGTTTTAGTTTAGATGCAGGTCAAGACGCTCTTTCCCATAAATATATTGGTTCAGGAACATTAGGTCTTTTTTTACTCGCAATGCCTCTTTTCTTGATAAAGGAAAGCAAAGGAAAAAAATTCAACGATTATATGTTGACCGATGAAAATGTAAGAAAAATGCAAGGAAAAAAGCCTAGAAACACTGATAATCAAGATAATCCAAAAAATTAATCCTTCATTTTACTACCAATCAACCCGAAAATATATTAAATTAGAATATTAATATTAAAATTTCAATACAAATGATTGGTACTGTTAAATTTTACAATGAATCTAAAGGTTATGGATTTATAACAAATGAAGAAACTGGAAAAGATCTTTTTGTTCACGCCACCGCTTTACATGGCACGGAAATTAGAGAAGGAGATAAAGTGAGCTACGAAGAGGAAGATGGAAGAAAAGGTACGGTGGCCGGACAAGTGCAGGTATTATAAATAGTTTTCTTTTTTATTAAAAAAATAGAATACCATATTATGCGGTTTTTTTTACTTTCTTTTATTTGCAAAAAACTGCTGTAACAAACTCGCTGACTCTTGCTCAAGAATACCGCCGATTATTTTAGTTTTAGGGTGCAAGGTCGTTCCCATTACTCCGCAACCACGTCGAAAATCAGTAGCTCCATATATTATTTTACCAATTTGGCTCCAATACAAGGCACCTGCACACATTTGACATGGCTCTAAGGTTACATATAATATACAGTCTTTTAAGTACTTCCCACCTAAAAAGTTAGTAGCCGATGTAATAGCCTGCATTTCTGCATGTGCCGTAACATCGTTTAAATTTTCGGTTAAATTATGAGCCCTTGCAATGATTCTATCTTGCACAACAATTACTGCACCAACAGGTACTTCGCCAGCTTCAAGGGCATATTCGGCTTCTTGAAGGGCTCGTTTCATGAAATAAGTATCATCATAAGGTAAAACCATAGGGTCAAAAATACGATAGTTTCATTTTTAAAAAAGTATTTTTGTTTCCATTATACCCACAACTTGAAACCGATTCTAAAACATATTCATTCTCCTAACGACTTAAAATCTCTAAATGAAAAAGATTTAAAGCAGTTGGCTATTGAATTGCGAAAATTCATAATTGATATCGTTTCTGTTAAAGAAGGTCATTTAGGTGCTAGCTTAGGGGTGGTAGAGTTGACTATCGCATTACACTACGTATTTAATACACCAATAGACAAACTTATATGGGATGTTGGCCATCAAGCCTATAGTCATAAAATACTGACCGGTAGAAAAGATATTTTTGATACGAACAGACAGTTAGGAGGCATAAGTGGCTTCCCTAAAATGCAAGAAAGCGAATACGATACTTTTGGTACAGGGCACAGTTCTACCTCTATTTCAGCATTACTGGGCATGGCCTTGGCAGCAAAATTACAGAAAAAATTAAACAGACAGCATATTGCAGTTATAGGAGATGCTTCTATTGCAAGTGGCATGGCGTTCGAGGGGTTGAACCATGCGGGAGTCACCAATGCCGATATACTTATTGTTCTTAATGACAATGCCATGGGTATTGACCCAAGTGTAGGAGCTCTTAAAAAATATTTAACCAATGTAAAAACAGGAACAGCCAAAGAAGAGAATATTTTTGAATGCCTTAATTTTTACTATTCAGGCCCCGTAAACGGTCATGATCTGCCTACTTTAGTAGAAGAGCTAGAACGTTTAAAAAATATCGAAGGTCCTAAGTTATTACATGTCATAACTACCAAGGGCAAAGGCCTACAAAAAGCAGAAGAAAATCAAGTAATCTATCATGCCCCTGGAAAGTTTGACAAACAAACTGGAGAATTACAAAAGAAAGCTAGTAAAGTTGAAGCTCCTAAATTTCAAGATGTATTCGGAAAAACTATCGTAGAGCTGGCTATGAATAATGATAAAATTGTGGGAATCACTCCTGCAATGCCAACAGGTAGCTCTTTAAAATATATGATGGAAGCTATTCCAGATAGGGCTTATGATGTTGGTATTGCAGAACAGCACGCCGTAACCATGGCTGCCGGCATGGCTGCCGATGGTCTTATTGTCTTCTGCAATATCTACTCTACTTTTTTACAACGCGCTTACGACCAAGTTATACATGATGTAGCACTACAGAATCTACCTGTAATTTTCTGTTTAGACCGTGCAGGTTTAGTCGGTGAAGATGGTCCTACACATCACGGTGTTTTTGATATTTCTTATTTAAGATGTATTCCGAACCTTTCTATTTTCTCGCCTCTAAATGAAATAGAACTACGAAATATAATGTATACTGCCCAGTTAGGTATAGACCATCCTATCGCTATTCGCTATCCACGTGGTAGAGGTAACCTGATTAATTGGCAAGTACCGATGAAAAAGCTTAACATTGGAAAAGCACACAATTTAAAACAAGGAAATAAAATTGCCATTTTAAGTACAGGTCCTATCGGAAATATGATTACTGAACTTTTAGAAGATTTAAATCAAAATGAAGCAATTGCACATTATAATTTCCCCTTTATCAAACCTTTAGATACCGATTTATTAAAAGAAATATTACAGAGTTTCGAGCATATTATTACAACAGAAGATGGTGCTGCAATTGGCGGATTTGGTAGTGCAGTATTAGAATTTGCAAATAATATAGGAATCAATAAAATAATTAAGATATTTGGAGTTCCTGATTTCTTTGTTACTCACGGTGCAACCGAAAAACTATATAAAAAAGCAGGAATAGATAAGATGTCCGTAAAACAATATGTACAACAATTTCTATGAAAAGAATAGCTTCAAAATCGCTTAAATTTTTACTCCCGTTACATTTTTTCGTAACATCATTATCTCAAGGTCAAGATACCATTCCTACACCTATAATTGTTGATAGTATTGCGGTTGACACCATTGTAATTCGAAGAACAGTAGATAAAATCTATTCTCCAAGAAAGGATGTCAATCTTCAGATACCACATATAGATTTTAAAAAAACTAAGACCCTTCGTAAAGGGTTTCAACGTTTTAGAGTACCATCATTTTGGGAAACAGAAAATAGCTTTGGCATCAACATTAGTGAAGTTGCTTTTGTAAATTGGAATGCCGGTGGTGATAATGCAATAAGTGGTCTAGGGTTTCTAAAATTTGCCAGAAAATATAAGTTCAGTAGTTTTCAATGGGAAAACAATTTAGAATTACGCTATGGGTTAAATGCTCAAGAAGGGCGAAAACTTAGAAAAACCGAAGATGTAATTCGGTTAACCTCTAATTTAGGCTTCAAAAAAGACAATACCAGTAGGTGGTTTTATTCTGTTCAACTGAATTTTAACACCCAGTTTTCTAATGGTTATAAATATCCTAATCGAGACACCCCCATTTCAAGATTTATGGCACCCGGTTATTTATTGTTCGGTGCAGGTACCTCATTTATTACAAAAGACGAAAAATTCAACCTTTATCTTTCTCCATTAACTCAAAAATCAACTTTTGTATTAGATCAAGATTTGGCAGATAACGGTGCATTTGGCGTTCAGAAAGCTATTCTTGATGATAACGGAAACATAATTACATCTGGAGAAAATCACTTATTAGAGATTGGTATTCTAATTACCAATAGTTTCAATTACAATATTGCCGATAATGTTGAATTAAAAAATAGATTAAAGCTATATACAGATTATTCCAAAAGCTTTGGTAACGTAGATGTTGATTGGGAACTTACCTTAAACATGAAAGTGAATAAATTCATAAGCGCCAATTTAGGAACACAAATGATTTATGATGACGATATTCTCTTTGATGTAGTTAAAAATGAAAACGGTACCATTGTAAATCCTGGTACTCCAAAAATACAATTCAAACAAGTATTAGGCGTAGGTATTCTTTATGGTTTCTAAAGTTTCTTACCCTTAATTTTATTGTGTATATGTACAGCTGCACTATCAGATAGGCTAGCTACATAGCAGCAAGTATTTAGTACGATTTGATAAAGCGATACATCTGTTTGCCGATAAAAACCAGGTAAGGTTCGCAAAATTAGCTTTTGATAGTTAGAAGCATTATTGTTTTTTTTACCAATCAAAGCACCAATATATACATCTAGAATATCAGAGATAATAGTATAGCCCGCTATTTCCTTTTCAACCACTTCTTGCGATCGATAAATTTTCTGAACACTTAAGCTAATTATGTCATCAATCTGTGCTTTAAATTTGCTTTTATTCAATAAAGAGGTATCGAAAATACCGTCTAGAATACTTTCTTCATTCTCGAGGAATATGGAAACAGCATCTTGTATGAGTGTATTGATAGCAAGTGCTCTTAGATAACTAAGCCTATCTTCCATATATTGCAAAGAATTATACTTTTTGGTATTTATGGTGTCCTTTACCAGTTTTATAAGGTATTCTAAAGCGTAATCTTCTGAAATGAGACCTAAGTTAATACCATCTTCAAAGTCGATAATGGTATAGCAAATATCATCTGCAGCTTCAACCAAAAACGTTAATGGGTGTCTACCGTAAGAAATCGTACTATCAGTACTTCTACTTGGCAAACCTAAATCTTGGGCAACTTCTTCAAAAATATATTTTTCGCTTTGAAAAAATCCGAATTTCTTATCGCAAATATGTTGTGTCGGTTTCTTAGGTAACGATTCTTTAGGGTATTTCATAAAAGTCCCTAACGTAGCATAGCTTAAACGAAGTCCGCCAGAAACCCCAGCTCTATCTTGGGTCAAAAATCGAAAACCGTTAGCATTTCCTTCAAAATCAATAATATCTTGATACTCGCCCTCAGATAACTGATTTTTAAGTTTTAACCCATTTCCGGTTTTAAAATATTCACCGATAGCTTTTTCTCCACTGTGGCCAAAAGGTGGATTGCCTATATCATGAGCCAGTGCGGCTGCAGCGACAATACCACCAAAATCATTAAATTGATACCCGTATGCTTCTTTTAAATATGGGTGTTTTTCTATAATTTTTTTTCCTGCCAATCTACCTAAACTTCTCCCTACGACCGATACTTCAAGACTATGGGTTAACCTTGTATGAACAAAATCGGTTTTTGAAAGCGGAATAACCTGTGTCTTATCTTGAAGACTTCTAAAAGCTGAAGAAAATATAATTCGATCGTAATCTACATCGAACCCTAATCTGGTTTCGTCTTGCTCATTTCGTAAACGCTTATTTTTATCACCCTGTCTACGTAAAGAAAGTAATTGCTCCCAATTCATTTTAATGCATTTTTACAGCCTGCAAGATACAGCATTTACCAATTTTCTTATCAAAAGCCTTAATAAGCCTCCATTACACACCAAAACCTTAACCTTTAAAACATACATTCATAATCTTGAGATAACATTATCTTAACCTTGGGTTGTTTTCTTTGCGCCAGAATTTATTTCACGAATGAAAAAAATATACATTCTGTTCGCTTTAATTGTTACTTTCTTGTCTTCTGCACAAGAAACAAGTTCTATTAAAGGCAAAATTTTGGACGGCGAGTTTTTTAATGAACCACTATTAATGGCGTCAATTTCAATTGACAATGCCAGTAATTCTACCCAAACGAATTTTAGAGGTAATTTCGAGTTAAATAACGTTGAACCTGGCAAGCATAATATTCTTGTTCAATTTGTGGGTTATGAACCAATACAACTAGAAATAATGGTTAATGAAGGTGAACAGATTGAAATATTAGAAACACTTCATGCTAAAAGTCTTCCTATGCCTTCTGCTTCAAAAGTAAGTGCGACTACAGAATACCCAGTAAACACATTTCAACTAGCGGCGAACAAAACGAAGTAATTTCAAAGTTAATTCTCCTTAATTAAGAAGTAGACATAGCATCTAAACAAAAGAGCTATTTCAAAAAGAAAGTAGTATTTTCATCATTAAAACTTGGTTTACTTTGAAAGTAATAATCAGCATTGCATGAAATACGATTTTAACTTCATAACCTTATATTAACCTGAATGATAATTTATAGTATCATTTTTGTTCCTTATTTAATTTTTTGATGGGCGAGAACATATATTTATTCATGATTATTGCATTGGTCGTGTTGGCCATAACCGATTTAATTGTAGGTGTCAGTAATGATGCCGTCAACTTTTTAAATTCAGCAATAGGATCAAAAGCAATTTCTTTTAAAACCATAATGATCGTTGCAAGTATCGGTATTGCCTTTGGCGCCATATCTTCAAGTGGCATGATGGAGGTTGCCAGAAAAGGAATCTTTAATCCGTCAGAATTCGTGTTTGCCGAAATCATGATTGTCTTTATGTCCGTTATGATTACAGATATTCTCCTGCTTGACTTTTTCAATACCTTAGGGATGCCAACATCTACGACGGTTTCTATTGTATTCGAATTACTGGGTGCTGCTGTAGCGATATCATTGGTTAAAATCTATACGGATGGTGGTAATCTTACCCACTTGTCAAACTATATAAATACCGATAAGGCGACAGAAATTATTATTGGTATTTTACTATCTGTAGTCATTGCTTTTACTATTGGTGCCATTGTTCAATTTTTTACAAGGGTTTTGATATCTTTTAAATTCAATGATAAACCAAAGTGGGTAGGTGCCATTTTTGGAGGAATGGCGATAACAGCAATTATATACTTCATACTTATAAAAGGTCTTAAAGGTACTTCTATTATAAGTCCAGAAGCATCTATGTTCATTGCAGAGAATCCTGAAATATTCGTCCTAGGCAACTTTATGCTATGGTTCACACTTTCATGGTTGACAACCACGTTAATAAAGTGGAATATATACACTATAATTATTATACTTGGAACTTTTGCATTGGCTATGGCCTTTGCTGGTAATGACCTTGTTAATTTCATAGGTGTACCATTGGCCGCATACGAATCATTTTTAAGTTGGTCAGAATCTAGTCAATTGGCAACCGAGTTTAATATGCAAGGTTTAGCAGTAGCAGTTAAGACACCGACATATCTTTTATTGGCCTCTGGTATAATCATGGTAGTTACATTATGGTTTTCATCTAAGGCGAAAAACGTAGTTAAAACAAGTGTAGATCTTTCAAGACAAGATGAAGGGGACGAGCGTTTTGAGCCTAACTATCTTTCTAGACAAATTGTAAAATTCTCTATCGTAGCATCAGAAAATTTAAATGGTCTAATACCTGTTTCAATTCAAAACAAAATTAATCAACAGTTTACTAAACCCACCTCATTCGCCCAAAAAGCGAAGGTTAAAGACCAACCTGCTTTTGACCTGATCAGGGCTTCTGTGAATTTAATGGTGGCAAGCGTATTAATTTCTGTAGCTACCTCACTTAAATTGCCCTTATCTACGACGTATGTAACTTTTATGGTCGCCATGGGTACATCTTTGGCAGATAGAGCTTGGGGCTCTGAAAGTGCCGTATATAGAGTGGCAGGTGTTCTTAATGTAATTGGCGGATGGTTCTTTACCGCAATCGTAGCATTCGTTGCTGCTGCCATAATCGCTTATTTTATTCATTTAGGCGGCATATGGGCAATTAGCGCTTTATTAATATTTGCATTCTTTTTAATAGGCAAAAACTACCTTTCGCATACCAAAAAACTTAAGGAGACAAAAGAAGAAGAAATTTTAGAACGCGCAGAGAGCAGCTCAATTCAAGGTGTTATTGAAGAAAGTGCAAAGAATATCGCCAATGTTGTCAAAAGAGCGAATAAAATATATTCCAACTCCATAAACGGACTTGCAAAACAAGATTTAAGCTCGCTTCATAAAAACAAAAAACAAGTAGCTAAACTAGCAAACGAAATCGAAGACTTAAGAAACCACACTTTCTATTTTATTAAAAATTTAGAAGAAGCCCATATTGGCGCTAGTAATTTTTATATTAATGCTATGGGGCATTTGACAGATATTTCACAATCGCTAGAATATATAGGAAAAGTCAGCCATAAACATGTCAACAATAATCACAAGAAATTAAAATACAATCAGATTAAAGAACTCAAGCAGATAGACACCAAATTAGCTGAAATCTTAGACAATACCTATTACGCCTTTAAAGAAAGGTCTTTTGAGAAAATTGGCAATATTCTAAATAACAAGCAAGAATTGTACGATTTAGTTTCTCAAAAAATTAGTCTACAGGTAGAACGTACGCGTTCAGAAGAATCAAGCCCTAAGAATACAACGTTATATTTCACAATATTACTTGAGACAAAAGATTTAATGACGGCAACTATGAATCTTTTAGAACTGTATTATAAAGAGCATGATGCTGATATTACGCCCGCAACCTTAGATTAGATTAAGGGGTTTCCTTTTAATATAAAAACATACTTATGAGATATTTTTTACTCTCCATTTTTATGCTATCCGGAGTTTTTAATTATGCACAAAAAATAACTGGCGATGAATTATTGAAACGTGCAATAGCATTTCATGATCCAGAAAACAATTGGTCTACTTTTAAAGGCAAAATGCTTATTGAAATGGAGAGCCCGAAAAGCAGTCTACGGAGTACAATTATTGAAATGAAGCTTCCTCACAACTATTTCAAAACTATCATTAAAAAGGATAATTACACCATAGAATCTGAATTGAATAAAAGTGAGTGCACCTTAAAATTAAATGGAAGTACTTCTATTTACCCTAAAATAAAAGATAGTTTGAACATTAGCTGTGACCGTGCTAAAATGATGAAAAACTATTACACCTATCTATACGGGTTGCCTATGAAGTTGAAAGACCCTGGAACTATTATAGATAATAAAGTAATTAAAAAGACCTTTAAGGGCAAGGAGTATTTGGTGTTGAAGGCGACTTATGAAAAAGAAATTGGAAACGATACGTGGTACTTTTATTTTAACCCAAAAACTTACGCTTTAGAAGTATACCAATTCTTTCATGATGAAACTAAAAATGATGGTGAGTATATTCTACTTTCAGAGATGATCACGGTTAACGAAATAAAAATCCCGAAAATTCGTGCGTGGTATTTTAATAAAGATGATGTATATCTTGCAACAGATAATTTGCGTAAAGCGAATGCCCTTTAATTTTACAAAGGCATACTAAAATAACTATCTATAAAAATTCATTTCGTCCATATATTTCCATACTTCCTGTGGCAATAGGGGCTTTACGTTTTTACCGTTCTTGTGCTCTTTTCTAATAAAAGTAGAAGAAATTTGCATTATCGGGGCGTTTACACGATGAATCTTCTCGTGTTTTTTAAACTGATGTTCTACAGTTCCTTCCGAAATTCTTGGATATACATAAATGTTATGGTGCTCTAAAATAGTCTCATAATTTTTCCATTTATGAAAACCTTTTAAATTATCCTCACCCATGATTAATGAGAATTCGTACCCATCAGGATATTTTTCCGTTAAATGCACAAGAGTATTAACGGTATAATTGGGTTGAGGCAAATTAAACTCAATATTACTTGGCTTCAGCTTATCGTATTCTTTTGTTGCTTCATAGACCATCTCAAATCTCTGATAATCATCCAGAAGCGTTTTCTTGGTTTTAAAAGGGCTTTGTGGTGTTACTACGAACCAAACCTCATCTAAGTCAGAAAACTCTACCATATGATTCGCTATAACCAGATGACCGATATGAATTGGGTTAAAAGTACCAAAGTATAATCCTACCTTACTCATGTGTTATCATTCTTTATCATCAGAAACGAAGGAGGCCACTAAATCTACAGCCTCTTTTAAAGCGACGTTCAAATCATGATTTTTAATGATCTTGTCGAATTGTGGTGATGTAGCCAATTCTACAGATGCCTTTGCAATACGCATATTAATTTTGTCCTCGCTCTCGGTACTACGCTTTTTAAGCCTGATCTTAAGTTCATCTACGCTTGGTGGTTTAACAAAAACCGCCAAAGTCTGTTCAGGAAATTTCTTTTTTATTCTTAATCCGCCAACAACATCAATATCGAAGATTACGTTTTTACCTTCTGACCATAAACGTTCTACCTCACTTTTTAGCGTACCGTAGAAATTATCCCTATACACCTCTTCCCACTCCAAAAAATCATCATTTTTAATATGGTTCTTAAACTCTGAGACAGACATAAAATAATAATGTTCCTTATTTTTTTCTTTACCCCTTCTAGGTCGAGAAGTAGCAGAAACAGAAAAAGCCAAATTTAATTCGGGCTGGGCCAAAAGATGACGTACAATAGTCGTTTTTCCACTTCCAGAGGGAGCAGAAAATATGATAAGTTTACCGCCTTTCATCTATAATACGTTTAACATTTGTTCTTTAATCTTTTCTAGCTCATCTTTCATTTGAACTACTATTTGTTGCATAGGTGCAAAATTCGCCTTAGAACCGATCGTATTGATCTCACGACCAATCTCCTGAGAAATAAAGCCTAGCTTTTTTCCATTACTATCAGCTGATTGTAGCGTTTTACTGAAATAATCTAGATGATTGGCAAGGCGTACCTTTTCTTCGGTGATATCATATTTCTCCAAATAATAAATAAGTTCTTGTTCGAATCTGTTGGCATCGACATCTGCCTTTATATCTTGTACCGCCTTCTCTAAACGCTCACGAATAGTCGCCTGTCTGTCGGGGTCGATAGCAATTACCTCATCCAACAATTTTTTCAATGAAGAGATTCTATCTAAAAAATCTTTCTCTAAAGCGTATCCTTCTTCAGATCTGAACTCGTTTATTTCTACCAATGCCCCTTTCAAAGCATCTTTAATAGCCTTATATTCCTTTTCATCGATATCTTCCTTATCTGTCTTCATAGCATCAGGAAAACGCAATGCCATTTCTAACAATCTTAAATCATCGCCAGTAGCAATATTCTTCAATTGGTTCATATATTGTTTAACTGCAATCTCGTTTACTTGGGTAGAAGTGTCGTTACCGGTAAGCTCTACATACAGATTAAAATCTACCTTACCGCGCAATAATGAATTAGCGACCAACTTTCTTAATTCTAATTCCTTTTCGCGATAACTTGAAGGCATACGTGCATTCAAATCAATACTCTTACTGTTCAGTGATTTTATTTCAACAGTAATTTTTTTGTTAGGTAATTGAACTACGTGCTTTCCGAAGCCGGTCATTGATTGAATCATAAGTACATTTTAAGATAAAGACAAAGGTAAGGTAATTGAAAAATTTATTGTATATCATCTCTCCCTACTTAAATAAACAAGGAGTAAACAAAAAATAACTCTTGTTTACTCCTTAATTTTAACTTTTAAATTACTAAAGTTCCCTTATCCAGATATTCCTGAAGCTTACACCGCTATCATCGCCATGATCTTGCAACATTAAAGGACCTTTACCATGAGCAGGATTCTTAGGCCAACCCACGTAAGGGGTTGTACCTTTTATCTCTACATGATCTTGCACCAGCACTCCGTTATGTATTACGGTGATATCTCCAGATTTAATTTTGCCACCATCCTTATTGAATTCTGGTGCGTGATAAATAATATCATACGTATTCCAATCACCCGTAGGCACAGAAGCCATGGCTAATGGTACGTGTTGCTTGTAAATTGAAGCCACTTGACCGTTTACGTAAGTAGGATTATCATTCTGATCCAATATTTGCACCTCATAAATACCATTAAGAAAAACACCACTATTTGCTCTATTCTGATTTTCTCTTTGAACAGGCAATGGAGATTTCCATTCTATATGAAGCTGCATGTCACCAAAGTTCTGCTTGGTCTGTATGTTTCCGGTTTTATCATTTACGGTCATACTACCATCTTTGTTCAAATGCCATTTGGCTGCTGTACTATCGTTTGTGCTTATCCAATTGTCTAGACTTGTACCGTCAAACAGTACTATTGCATCACTCGGAGCCTTACCAATAAAACCCGGTTTAACAACTGGCACTTTCGGCTCATAAAATTCAGTACCTTCAGGAGTTGTGGGTTCTTCGCCCATATATTCCTCATAAACAATCACACTATCTTTTACCGTAGCATCCATAGTGCCCACAACATCTGCCGGTACTTTTTCCTGACAAGACATAACACCTAAACTAGCTACCAATACTATTAAAGAGTATCTATTTTTCATTTCTAAAATACTATTAAAGTTGTTTGATTTTTATGTTTCTAAAAGACACTACATTATGGTGATCCTGTAACCCTATTTTACCTGTAGTGTATTTTCCGAATCCGTCCCAACCTGCAAATTTTGATTTTGCGACCAAAGCGTCCCATTCTTCATTTGCTACAGGAAACATTATTATTTCAGAGCCATTTAATGTAACACTACCCTTGTTCTCTTCATGATTAACGGTAATTACCATAGTGTTCCATTCACCAATTGGCTTAGTAACATCTTTTGCAGGAGCAACCATATCATACAATGCACCAGCTTGATGTGTAGTACCAGCTTTTGCATCGGGATGTTTATTGTTATCCAAAATTTGAATTTCTGGTCCTGTTTGGTAGCCAGCTCCAAATTTTTCATCTTCACTTACACCCCAAAACACACCACTGTTACCAGCTTCTGAAATTTTCCAATCTAAAGTTAAGACAAAGTTGGTAAATTCTTGCCTAGTAATTAAATCATGGTTTTTTTGTTCTTCATCTTCCACAGGTGGCGTAAACACCAATGCATCTCCCTCAATCTTCCAAGCATCGCTAACTCCGTCAGTTTTAAACTCTTTCCATTGGTTTAGCGAAGTACCGTCGAACAATACTATCCATTCATTTTCAACAACCTCGACCCCTTTCACTTCAGCTACTTCAGTTGTATCTTTTTTCTCTTGTTTACATGCAAAGAATACTAATAAACATATTGCACTAACTAATCCCTTCTTCATTTCTTTTCTGTTTAAAGTCCTAACATTTTCTTCAACATGCCCTTATCTATTTCCGCGCCCGCAAAATCATCAAAAGTCTTTTCTGTAGCCTCGATAATATGATCTTTAATGAATTTTGCACCTTCACGAGCACCTTGCTCTGGGCTCTTAATACAACATTCCCATTCCATTACAGCCCAAACATCGCAACCGTATTGAGTTAATTTAGAGAATATAGTCTTAAAATCGATCTGCCCATCACCTAAAGAACGATATCTACCAGCTCTATCTCCCCAATCATTATATCCACCAAAAGCACCTTTCTTTCCGGTAGGGTTAAATTCAGAATCCTTAACATGAAAAGACTTAATAAACTCATGGTAATGGTCTATGTAGGTAATGTAATCTAACTGTTGCAATACAAAGTGGCTTGGATCATAAAGAATATTTACTCTTTTATGATTACCCGTAGCTTCTAAAAAACGCTCAAAAGTATCACCATCATGCAAATCTTCACCTGGGTGAATTTCATAACAAACATCTACTCCTTCTTTATCAAAATGATTTAAAATTGGTGTCCATCTTTTTGCCAATTCTTCAAAGCCCATTTCCACGAGACCAGCTGGTCTTTGTGGCCAAGGGTGCATGGCATGCCATAAAAGCGAACCTGAAAATGTAGCATGGGCTTTCAATCCTAGTCTTCTACTTGCCGTAGCAGCTTTTTTTACAGTTTCAACTGCCCATTCAGTTCTAGCTTTTGGCTTGCCGTGAACATTTTCTGGAGCAAAAGAATCGAACATTAAATCATATGCTGGGTGCACGGCTACTAATTGCCCTTGAAGATGAGTTGAAAGTTCTGTAATTTCTAAGCCATAAGAATTTACTTTGGCTTTTAGTTCATCACAATAAGTCTGGCTTTCAGCAGCCTTATCCAAATCTATTAAAAAACTTTCCCAGGTTGGAATCTGAATTCCTTTATAACCAAGGTCAGATGCCCATTTACACATACCGTCTAAGGTATTAAACGGGGCTTTACTGTCTACAAACTGTGCCAAAAATACGGCTGGTCCTTTGATTGTCTTCATAAAAATATACTATCTGTTGTTGTTTGAATTTGAGCTGTCACATCTCTCAAAAAATCTTATATTTAAGAATTGTATCGGGTTCTTCTCAATACTTTGGAGATTTGCTATAAATATAGGGAATACCATCAGGAAAAGATAAAAATTCAAGAATGAATCAAGATGAAATATTCGACGCAATTATAGTCGGAACGGGAATTAGTGGCGGCTGGGCTGCTAAGGAATTAACAGAGAAGGGCTTGAAAACACTTGTTCTGGAACGTGGACCAATGGTAAAGCATATTAAAGACTATCCTACTATGAACGATGATCCCTGGGATTATCCTTTAAAAGGCAAATTATCTAAAGCGGACGAGAAAAAATACCATGTACAAAAAAGAGTGAATTGGGCACCAACTGAAGATTCAAAACACTTTTTCGTTAACGACCTTGAACACCCATACGTAGAGACTAAACGTTTTGATTGGATACGTGGATATCAAGTTGGCGGAAGATCTCTAACCTGGGGAAGACAAAGTTACCGTTGGAGCGATATTGATTTTGAAGCGAACAAAAAAGAAGGTATCGGTGTAGATTGGCCTGTTAGGTATAAAGACATTTCACCTTGGTATGATAAGGTAGAGGAATATATAGGAGTAAGCGGTGAAGCATTAGGATTGGATGTATTGCCGGACGGGAAGTTTCAGCCAGCCATGAAATTAAACTGCGTTGAGGAAGATTTTAAAAAAACCATTTCAGATAAGTTCGATGACGGAAGATTGATCACCATAGGAAGGGCTGCTCATATTACAGACCCAAATGCAACGTTTGAAGGTCGTGGCACATGCCAAAATAGAGACCGTTGCTGGCGCGGATGTCCCTTTGGCGGTTATTTTAGTAGCAACTCGTCTACATTACCAGCTGCTGAGCGTACCGGTAATATGACCTTAAGACCGAATTCCATAGTTCATGAAATCATATATGACGACGCCACTAAAAAAGCTACGGGTGTATGGGTTATTGATGCGGATACCAATGAAAAAATAGAGTTCAAAGCAAAAATCATCTTTCTATGTGCATCTGCAATGGCTTCCGTTGGTATTTTACTTCAATCTAAATCTGAACGTTTTCCCAATGGCTTAGGTAATGATTCAGATGCTTTAGGTAGAGGCATTATGGACCACCACTATAAATTGGGCGCTACTGCCAAAGTAGATGGCTATTTAGATAAATATTATAAAGGAAGACGAGCTAATGGATTTTACATACCACGTTTTGTGAATTTGAACGAAAAGACAAAACGGGAAGAATATTTACGTGGTTTCGGCTATCAAGGAACAGCCAGCAGAGGAGACTGGTCAAAAGAAATTGGCGAATTAGGATATGGTAAAAAGTTGAAGGAATCTGTATTAAAACCTGGTAGTTGGACTATAGGTGTTACCGGATTTGGAGAATTTCTACCTTATGACGACAACAGGGTAACACTTAGCCCTACCGAAAAAGACAAATGGGGACTACCGCAATTAGCTTTTGATGTAGAGTTTAAAAAGAACGAATATAAAATGCGCGAAGACATTAAAAAAGAAATTGTTGACATGTTCAAAGCCGCAGGATTTAAAGATGTGTCATCATATGAAGAATCTAGTGGACCAGGTTTAGGAATTCATGAAATGGGCGGTGCTAGAATGGGACACAGCTCTAAAACGTCTATTCTGAACAAAAACAATCAAGTGCATTTAGTGCCCAACGTATATATTACAGATGGTGCGTTTATGTCATCTTCTAGCTGTGTAAACCCTTCATTAACCTATATGGCTTTTACGGCAAGAGCTGCAAACCATGCTGCCGAGCAATTAAAAGCAGGTAAATTTTCCCGATATTAAAATTAATTACCAACTATAACGTTTATAAATTCCAATACTTTAAAGTAAATATCAGCTTATGGAAAATGCTTCGGCCAGAAACATGTGGGGAACATATCTAAAAAATCACCTCGAGGATGTTTTTCACGAGACTCCAAAAACAAGGTATTTTGGCGACAACGAACAAGATGCTAACGAAAACGCCAAACTAATTAAAAGAGGAGTTAAAAAAGCAATCTCATATTCATTATTAGGTTTACAAAATAGAAATGAACCTTTACCTAAAATAGGGGATTATATTGTAGTTACCGATTGGAACGGTGAAGCACAATGTATAGTAGCTACTACGACAGTTTTGCTAAAACCTTATTTTAGTATCGACACCATATATGCTCAACTAGAAGCAAACGGGGATAAAACATTGGATAGTTGGAAAAAATATCATTGGGACTTTTTCACCAGAGAATTACAGGGGTTTAAAAGAGAACCTAGAGAAAGTATGATCGTGGTTTGCCAAACATTTGAAAAAGTTTACTCCTAATCATTACTATCACAAAACAAAAAGAGCCGCAATTTGCAGCTCTTTTTTTATCCTATTTAGTTTTCTAATGCTACCCAAGTATTACCACTTTTATGAGAGCTTACAGTCGCCTCAATAAAGTTCATCCCACGAACACCATCTGCCATAGTAGGGAATTCGCCATCATTGTATTCTTCACCTCTAATAGCTCTTGCAACACCCTTATAGATGTTCGCCATAGAATCAAAAATCCCTTCAGGATGTCCTGCTGGTAATTTAGTACCATCTAAAGACAATTCAGAATTATACGCATGACCTGGCTTATATATTTGAGTTGGCTCGGTATCGCTTAACTTATATAAAAAGTTAGGTTGTTCTTGTTCCCATCTAAAAGCACCTTTTTCGCCATAAATGGAAATTGCCAGTCCGTTTTCTTCACCAGTAGCTACTTGACTACCTCTAATAACACCTTTTACGTAATCACCCATACGAATAAGCACGGTACCATCAACATCCATCTGGTTATCTTCATACAAGTAATTAAAATCACAAAGTAATTCATTTACTTTAAGTCCCGTAGTATATTCCACCATATTAAAAGCATGAACGCCTATATCACCCATACAAGAACTTACACCCGCTTTTTTAGGGTCTAATCTCCAAACAGAAGATCTTTTTTCTTTATCATGAATTATGGTATTAATCCATCCTTGATAATATACTGCATCAACCTTATGTATTTTACCTAAAGCACCGGCTTTTATCATTTCACGCATTTGGCGTACCATTGGGTAACCTGTATATGTATGCGTCAATGCGAAAACTTTACCAGCTTTTTCATGAGATTTTTGCAAGTCTTTAGCTTCTTCTAAAGTAGTAGTCATCGGCTTTTCACAAATAACACTAAAACCATTATCCAATAACTTTTTTGCCATTGGGTAATGCAAGAAATTAGGCGTAAGAATAGAGCACACCTGTATACGCTCATCTTCCGGCAATTTTAACTCCTCTTCAATTAAGCTATCGAAATCTTTATAAATTCTATTTAGAGGAACATCAATTTCTTTGGCAAAAGCTATGCTTGCATCATAATCAGGATTAAAAACTGCACCTGTGATTTGATAATTATCATTAATAAACGACGCTACTCTATGTAACACACCTATTAACGAATCTCCTCCTCCACCTAATATTCCTAATCGTATTTTCTTTGGCATTTTTGTTGTTGTTTAAGTTGAAAAAATTATTTATTAAAATCTTTTGGGACTTACATTTTTAACTTGCTGTACATTAGTCGAAATAACTTAATGTCAGTTCGAGTGCTCTATTTTACAATGATTTTATTGAAAAATAAAGTGTATCGATTTATAAAAATTCGACTAAAATGCACAATGTTTATGGCTATTAAAATTAAAAAATAATCTAGCTCAAATATCCATTATTACATAAATTATGACCTTGAACTGTTAATAAATTTCAAGGGTTAAATTAAAATAATTATCTAAGACTGATAATTTATTTTCTCTGTTTTAAAGAAAATAGCGAATAAAATAAATACTGCTAGCGCAAAACAAGCAGGATACATCCAAATGGTTTCCCAAATGTGCTTACCATTATTCAAAAGGTAGACAGTAGATATTTTACCGGCTACCCAAAACCCAATTAACATACCAACCCCATAGGTTGCTAATGTAATAAGACCTTGTGCAGAACTCTTGAATTTATCACCCGCTTTACTATCTGTATAAATCTGCCCTGAGACAAAGAAAAAATCATAACAAATACCGTGTAGCGCTATGCCAATAATCAACATGAAGCCAAGTTCACCAACATTTCCAAATGCAAAAAGTAAATATCGCACCACCCAAGCTGCCATGGCAAAGAGAATCGTCTTTTTAAATCCGAATTTGGTAAAGAAATACGGAAGTAACAACATAAAGACAATTTCAGAAATTTGACCCAATGTCATTTTACCCGTCGGATTGTTCATGCCTATTTCCACCAAAAAAGGATTTGCATTCTGATAATAGAACGCTAATGGAATGCATATTAGAACTGACGAGATAAAGAATATTAAAAAGTTCTTGTCCTTAAATAAGTTCAAAGAATCCAAACCTAATATTTCTTTAATATTGACTTCTCCGGTACTTGTTGCCCTTGGCGGCGTCTTAGGTAAGGTGAAGCTAAAAAATCCTAATATTAACGATGCTGTAGCCGTCATTAAGAATGTATTTCTAAGTAATCCTTCTTCGATATTCTCGCCCTGATCCCAATGAAACACATAGCTTATCGATAGACCTGCTATAATCCATCCTAAAGTACCAAAAACACGAACCATCGAAAACTCTTTAGCCGGATTTTTCATTTGATTAAAAGAAACCGAATTTACAAGTGCCAAAGTAGGCATGTATAAAATCATATAAGCAAGAACCAAAATATAGAACCCATCGAATGCGGTACTTTGGTACATAAAATACATGAGAATCGCACCAAGAATATGTAAAACCCCTAAGATTCTCTCTGCATTAAAATATCTATCTGCTATAATTCCAATTACAAAGGGAGCAATAATTGCCCCCCATGATTGTGTTGAAAATGCCAATGCTATTTCACCATCTGTTGCCCTTAGGTTTTTACCTAGAAACGTACCTAAAGTTACAAACCATGCGCCCCAAATAAAAAATTCTAAAAACATCATGAAGCAAAGTTGTAATCTGACTTTATTTTTCATCTATCTTTTGTAATTAACATAGTCGAACCCGGTAGAGTTTTCTCCGCAAATTCTAAAATCTACGGCAATTTGCCCTCGGTGGCTTGTCGAGTGATTTATGATATGAAAAAGAATATCCTGTAAGGTATTCGTGAACAAACGCTCCTCGGTATTTTCGTAATCAATACGCTTATCGAAATTATCGGCATTAGAAACTATATCAAAAGAACCACGCTGATTTTCGTAATGAATATCTGCCCAATCATTAACATCATGCTCTTGCCAAATTTCAAATTCACTAGGTTTATTCAAAATTCTAGCGTTCCAAATATGATGTGCATTCAAAATATGGCTGAACAGCCGAACAGTGTTTGGCGTTACGGTGTTCATTGCCAAACATTGTTCGATTAGTTTCTTATTACAGTGAAAATTATAGTCGAAAATTTCATTAAAAAAAGTCTCCATAAATCATACCCTCAAGATTAATCTATTTCGTTTGCTGCCTTTATCAATAAATCTCTGGTAGCAATAATTCCGTCTTCCTCACTAATTTCAGAGCCTTCATATTCTACACCAATAAAACCTTTATAACCAGCATCTTTTACAATTTTAAGCATTTTAACGTAATCAATACCCGTGTCGTAACCATCAGCATCAAAATTATTGGATTTTGCACTTACTGCTTTTGCATAAGGCATTAACTCTTTAACACCTTTATATTTATCATACTCTTTTAAACAGTCCCGACTATCTGGTTTGCGCTCTATACAGAAATTTCCGAAATCTGGTAAACTTCCACAGTTATCCATATTTACAGTTTTCATAACCTGTGCATGAAGTTCACCGTTAGAAGAAAGACCACCATGATTTTCGACCAAAACATTTATGCTTTTGGTTTTCGCATAGGTAGCCAACTTAGTTAATGCGTCGACAGAATTCTTGATCCATTGCTCTGGCACATCGCTACCATTAAGGTTTACTCTAATGGCATGACAACCCATAGCAGCAGCGGCATCAACCCATTTCTTATGCTTTTCTACGGTTTCATTTCTTTCTGCTTCGTCATTTACCGCCAAGTTACCTTGACCATCGATCATAATTAAAACATTTTTCATACCGTGTTTTTCAGCTTCAGCATTAGATTTTGCCACAAAATTCGCCATCGCTTCTTCAGAATAGTTTGCTTTTTCCAATTCAGGGTTATATAATTGACTTACATATTCTAATCCGTTAAATCCCCAATTCTTTGCTTTCTCGGCAAAAGAATATGGGTCAACACCATCTTCCTTAATCATTTTATGAATGGACCATTGTGCTAGAGACAGCTCGAAAAAAGCTTCGGTGCTACTTGTGTCTGCCACTACCTCATTATTTTTTACTTTTTCTTTTTTCGTTTCCTTACAGGCATAAGTTCCTAATAACGAAATTCCAATACCTATAGCCGAGACCATTCTGATAAAACTTTTTCTTTTCATTTTTGGTAATTTGTTGCTGTTTGAAATATAATTTCAACAGTTTGATTTAAAATTATGACTAGATTCATTAATCATGCAAGATGCCTAATTTAGCGGATTTCGCAAGAAGAATAGACATTAAATGTATAGAATTAATTTTATATTTAATAACTTTAGAGAATAAACAACTTTTATGAGCAAATTTTATTACAATGAAGAGCAGGAGTCCTATGACGCTATAGTTGTAGGAACTGGAATTAGTGGTGGTTGGGCCGCAAAAGAATTATGTGAGGCAGGTCTTAAAACACTAGTTTTAGAACGTGGTCGTATGGTAAAACATATTGAAGATTACGAGACTGCAAATAAAGATCCTTGGGATTTTCCAAATGCAGGCGAACCTACAAAAGAAATTATAGAGCAACAACCAAAGCAAAACAGAACCGGTTATACGACAAGCCAAGCCACTAACATGTGGTTTGTAAATGATCTGAAACACCCATATAACGAAACAAAGCGGTTTGATTGGATGCGAGGGTATCACCTAGGTGGCCGTTCTCTTCAATGGGGCCGTCAAAGTTACCGTTTAAGCGATATTGATTTTGAGGCCAACAAAAAAGAAGGTATTGCAGTAGATTGGCCGGTACGTTATAAAGATATTGCACCTTGGTACGACAAAGTGGAGGAATATATTGGCGTAAGTGGCGAAAATTTAGGTTTGGAGCAATTACCTGATGGTAAATTTTTACCGATGATGGACCTAAATTGTGTAGAACAAGAATTTCGAGAAAAAGTAGCAGAAAATTTTGATGGCCGCGTAGTAACCGCTGGTAGAACAGCTCACATTACAGGCACAAAGCAATTTGACGGAAGAAGTAAATGTCAATTTAGAAATAGATGTATGAGAGGGTGTCCTTTTGGAGCGTACTTTAGTAGCTTATCTTCTACTTTACCAGCTGCCGAAGCTACAGGTAACATGACATTGAGACCAGATTCAATTGTACATGAGGTAATTTATGACCCAAAAATAAAGAAAGCTACCGGTGTAAAAGTTATTGATGCAAATACGAAAGAAACTTTTGAATTCAAGGCGAAAGTAATTTTCTTATGTGCATCTTCAATTGCTTCTACCTCTATATTGATGCAATCAAAATCTGATAGCTTCCCTAACGGAATGGGTAATGAATCTGATCAATTAGGACGTAATATTATGGATCACCAATTAAAAGTCGGGCTTCTGGAAAATTTGACGGATTTGATGACAAATATTATAAAGGAAGGAAACCAAGTGGTATCTACATTCCAAGATTTAGAAACTTAGGTGGAGACTCTGATAGAAAAGATTACAAAAGAGGATTTGGCTATCAAGGTGGTGCCTCTAGAGGTAATTGGGAAGAATCTATTGCCGAGTTATCTCATGGTAAAGATTTAAAAGAAGCTGTTTTAAAACCAGGTGGCTGGACATTCGGTATGATGGGCTTCGGAGAGGTGCTACCCTACGAAAACAACAGATTTATATTAGACTACGATAAATTAGATGATTGGGGGCTACCTACAGTTACTTTTGATGCCGAACTTCAAGAGAATGAACTTAAAATGCGTAAAGACATCTTAGAATCTGCCGTTGATATGTTAGAAAAAGCCGGATTTAGAGATGTTAAAGGGTATGACGATGAAAGTGCTTTAGGCCTAGGAATTCATGAAATGGGAACTGCCCGTATGGGAAGAAACAGAAAAACATCTGTTTTGAACGGTAACAACCAATTACATGATGTGCCTAATGTTTATGTAACGGACGGATCTTTTATGACTTCGGCAAGCTGTGTAAATCCATCATTAACCTACATGGCTTTTACGGCTAGAGCTGCAGACCATGCAGTTAAAGAACTTAAAAAAGGAAACATATAATGGATAGAAGACGCGTATTAAAAAATATGGGGCTGTCACTTGGATATATGGTGGCCACCCCAACTTTATTATCAATTGTGCAAAGTTGCAAGAGCGAACCAGCAGTTACTTGGACTCCTGAATTTCTAGCTCAAACCGAGGGTAAAGTACTTACGAAATTAGTAGATATCATTTTACCAAAAACAGATACTCCTTCTGCTTCTGAAGTACAGGTCGATATTTTCATAGATAAATTTGCACAAGATGTAATGGAAAAAGAACAACAAGATTTCCTTAAAATGTCTATGAGTAAATTCATCGATAAAGTATTAGCAGATTCTGGCAAAGAAAAAGCCGAAGATTTAACTATTGAAGATATCGAGCCTGTTTTTGCAAGTTCTTTGAAATATCCCAAAGATCGGCAAGCAGAAATGTTCGAATCCATAAATAGTTATACTGAAGCTATCGCTGAAGGTACCACGGCAGAATTAGATGATGAAATTTCTAGATTTGCCTTTGCCAATAACCTAAGAGGTATGACTATTTGGGGATATAAAACTTCAGAGTATATAGGCGAAGAAGTGTTGAGCTATTTACCTGTTCCAGGTGAATATGTATCATGTGGAGATGTGCAAGAGCTTACAGGTGGTAAGGCATGGTCCTTATAACTAAAAACAATCTAATATTTTAAAGTCAAGGGCATGATATTTCATCGCTCTTGGCTTTTTATTTTAAACTAACCACTCATGAAAAGAAGAAGTTTCATTCAAAAATCTGCATTAACTTCTGGAGCTATTTCTGTAGGAAGCGCCTTATCTTATGCGAATACTTTAAATACTGCCCAAAAAGTTCATAAATATAACTTAAAGTATGCACCTCATTTGGGCATGTTCAAACATCTTTCGGGGGAGGACCCCATTGATCAATTGAACTTTATGGCCGATCAAGGCTTTACCGCATTTGAAGATAACGAAATGCGTAAACGACCAATAGAACTACAGGAAAAAATGGCAAAGACCATGAAAGAACGTGGTTTAGAAATGGGGGTCTTCGTAGCACATAAAATATATTGGACGACACCTAACCTCGCTTCTGGAGATAAAACGAAGCGTGAGGAATTTTTAAATGACATAGAAAAGTCAATAGAGGTTGCTAAACGAGTTAATGCCAAGTGGATGACCGTAGTACCAGGGCATGTAGACCTTAAATTAAGAATGGGTTACCAAACTGCCAACGTTATAGAAAGCCTTAAACAAGCATCTGCGCTACTGGAACCACATAACATTACAATGGTATTGGAACCTTTAAATTTCAGAAACCACCCAGGTTTGTTCTTGACCGATTCTCCTCAGGCATTTGAAATCTGTAGAGCGGTCAATTCTCCTTCCTGTAAAATATTGTTTGACATTTACCACCAACAAATACAAGAAGGCAATCTAATACAAAATATGGAAGCATCTTGGTCTGAGATCGCATACATCCAAATAGGAGATAATCCAGGCAGAAAAGAGCCTAGCACAGGTGAAATAAACTACTATAATGTTTTTAAATGGATTCATGAACAAGGATTCAATGGTGTTTTAGGTATGGAACATGGTAATTCTAGAAATGGCAAAGATGGAGAGCTTGCGGTTATTGAAGCTTATAAAAAAGTAGATGGTTTTTTATAATTAAAATTGATAATATTCCACATGCGAATTACGTGATAAAAGAACATAATGAAGTCATCTTGACTTTTTAAGTTTATAAAATTTCTTTAACCCGATTACAATAAAAGCAAGAAAATTAAATCCTTTCCAGCTTGTTATTGTTTTGTCAAAACG
>Ga0209344_10000294_pt1 | contig 96627 bp, 95 predicted proteins | sample Cruoilmetagenom6_FD_187293 | JGI IMG/M metagenome (GOLD analysis project Ga0209344, IMG submission 187293) | Oil polluted marine microbial communities from Coal Oil Point, Santa Barbara, California, USA - Santa Barbara Oil Seep Sample 6 (SPAdes)... | ecosystem: Environmental > Aquatic > Marine...
GATCGGCGAGAAGCGCGGCCTGATTTCGGGCGACAGCCTGAGGCGGCGCCGCGCGGTGTTGCTGACAGCGCGGGCCGTTGGCTTGCCGGATGACCGCAAGCAGGAGGCCCAGAAGGCGCTGGCCGAGGCGATTCGCGCGGCGCCGGGCCTGCCGCCGGCGGCCTGGCATGGCGCACGCCAGCTGATGATCGACGACAAGGCGAAGGCGGCGCAGGGTGTGCTGGAGCTGGCCTGGAAGGCGCGGCCCCACCCGGCGCTGGCGCAATTGTCGCGCCGCCTGGTGCCGCAGGACAGCCGCGAGAACATTGCGGCGCGCCTGAGGGGGCTGGTCGCGGCCCTGCCGAACCATCGCGAAAGCCGCATCCTCGCGGGCGAACTAGCAATGGACGAGGGCGACTGGGTCGGCGCGGTGAAGACGCTGGCGCTGCTGGTCGAGGAGAACCCGACGGCGCGGCTGTGCCTGCTGATGGAGCGGGCGCTGAAGGGCTATGGCGACACGGAGGAGGCCCGGCGTTGGGGGCGGATGGCGGCATCGGCGTCGCGCGAGGCTGACTGGTCGGACATTGATCCGAAGGGCAATGCCTTCGATTTCGCCCAGCGCGACTGGAGCCGGCTGGTCTACGCCTTTGGCGATGTCGGCGACCTGGTGCATCCGCGCTATGAATCCTATGGCCGGGAACTGGAGGCTGGACGCGTGCTGGCGATTGCCGGGCCGGAGGAGGACGACAAGGTGGCCCCGCCCAAGGCACCGACGGACCGGCTGACGCCGCCACTCGACTATGCGTCGGACGAGGACTGACCGGCGAGTGCCCAAACAGGCAAAAGCGTCTTGCGCGGCGCCGCCCGTATGGCTATTCAGGCGGCACGCTCCGTGGAGCAGGCCGCTATAGCTCAGCTGGTAGAGCATCGCATTCGTAATGCGGGGGTCAGGTGTTCAAGTCACCTTAGCGGCACCATTCTTTTCAAGGCTCTGTCCAGCGTTTGACAGATAGAGTAAATTATTTCTGGCACGCAACTGACACGCAATATGCAGCGGCCTTAGTCGTCGGCAAGGTCAGATTTTATCGCCAATGGCTTGAGCATGGCATCCACAGCGTCGGAAATTGCCTTCTTTTTGCTTCTGGTACCCTGAACCCAATAGCTTCTATTGATGTTAAACATCGAGAATAGAGTGCGTAAGAATGCCGCTCGTTTGAGGGTAGATGAAAGTGCCCTAACACGTTTTCCTTCGGTCAAGGGAGACATGTCGAATGCCCAAGATGTTCGAAAGAATTCCTGAACGGGTGATGAAACGTCAACACGAGTTAATGGCGACAATAGGACATTTGTCCTCCCAGACTCGCACATCGCTACCAACATGAACCCAATCGGAAGCAAGGCCAATTTATACTCCCAATTGGCAATGAGCAGTTCGACATATTCCTTCAGCTCCGCTTCTTCGGAGTCATTCGATAAATCTATCTCACCGCCACTGCGGATATTCTGCATGACTTCCGATAAGGCACGTTCGACGTCGAAACCTGAGACGATTGTGAAAATGTCTGTGGTGATTAACTCTGCTAGCACAACGAGTCGCTTGATCAGATCGAGCTTTTTTTGATCGGTGAGCTTCTCAGCGGACGCTCCAAGTAACATGGAAGCTGCGAGAATGCGGTTAAGGGCTCTGTGTTCATTCGCGAATTTCTCGCGGTCTGAGAGGTCAATTTCTTTGGCGGTCTCGCTCCGGGATATCTTGGCTTGAATGTCGAGTTGAGCCTGTTTTTCATCGATGAGGTTTGTGGCTTCAATAAGTTTTGAGGCGCGCTCCTTCAGCTCATCTGATAGGCGGCTCAGGTTGAGGGACTTTTCCAACAAATGCGATTGGAACTCGCCACCCTCCACCTTAGTTTCGTATGTGCGGACCTTATTCTCAAAGAATGAGATCGAGTGATCTAGTGACTTTGAAATTGTTTCGTAGATGGAAAAATCATCCGTAAACTCACAATATAGGTCAAAGGTCGAGTAATCAAATTCTTCGTCGTCCAAATCAAAATATGGAATTGCCAAATCTGTGCGCGCCAAGAGGCCTTTTGCAAGCATATAGGACTTTATGACGGGGACGGAGATGTCCGCGTAGCTATTTTCGAAACCGAGAACCCCGTTATCTTCGTAGAGTGCGATAAATTTCTTGGGAGAGATATCAAATCCCATCTCCAAAGCGAACTTAGCAACGTAGCTCTCCAAATCAGTTCGAGTTAATCGTCGTTTCTCACAGTAGATCTCTACGGCGAGCTTTGACAGGAACCGTTCGCGAGTAGTGCGTCGCAGAACCACTTTGGAGTCGTCGTCCAAAACCAAAATGGAAAGAATTCCAGCGACCGCAAGTTCGATCAATTCGCCTCGCTGATTAGCCTCGATGAAGGACAAGACGGTGTCCCGTTGAATCGAAACTAAGTAGGTGGGATGAATGTCGACGTTGTGATTCTCAAAAGTCGAAACTAGTCGTGATGCTATTACCTCCGACTCCCCCATAGGCAGGTTGAAATTTGAGTATACGAAATGTGCAATAGACGCGAATGATATATCTTGAATGGCGAAGACGGCTGGCGCCACTTGGCGAGTTAGCTCGCTCTCAAATGCGTTGTCCTGAACACGGTCCGAAAATAAGAGCAACGATGCATTTGTAAAAGTCGATTTTGCTTCCCGTAGGTACTTCGCCTTCGTCTTCGAATGTGGGTTTAGATCAACAAAAATAAAGATGATCTGATAGCTTGGATTGTTCTTGATCGAAGAAAGGCCTTTGGCTTCAAGTTGAGCGTCGAGATTATTTTTTGGTGGTCCGAACTCGGACTCTTGAATGCAAATTGGAACGGTATAGCGCCCGTGCATGTTAGCTTCGGTGAGTAAATGAGCATATAGCCAAGGCAATGAGCGATCCGGATAATTCTGGGGTACTTGAACTAGTACAGACTCATTTTTTCCCAACGCTTCCTCAATCTCGACAGGCTTAGCTTCCTTCTTGGATTTTGGGTCAATATTGGCTTGATCTTGTTCCATCACGCGGGGCACCGGGACGCGGAAATCCTTTTCGATGGCTTTGAATGCGATCGAACGTCGAGTCAGCTCTGAGCGGATGTGCGCTTCGTTCTCTTCTATCCTAGAAGTGAGATTGCTCAAGGCCGATGAGTTAGCGGTGCTGCTGGGCGCTTCTGAAGCTTCAACAATCGAGTCAAAATTGAATTTCAGGAACAAGACAGCATTGCTGACGGCGATCTCACGGAACAGGTTTTGGTATTTTTCTTCCGTTAGCTGCTTTGTCTCATCGGCCTGATCGGACACGCCCCGAATGACGACGAACGACGGAATTGAGTTTTGTCGGCACGCATCCGAAAATCCAGCACTTTCTGTGTCTACACATGCCATCTTTCTACCGCATGCTTTAACGTCTTCGACGGCACCAGCATCTGCGAGCACTGTGTCAGTGGAAGCGATCTGACCGTTGTTGGCGGTTGGCACTTCAAAGTCCCTGGCAGTTTTCCCCAGCTCTTTAAAATTATGCATCGCTAGCTTACCGCGGTTGCGAAGTGCGCAAGCATCTTGCCAAGTCTTGTATGTCGATTTTTCTGAGACGCTTAAACGTGATCGATCTAGGGCTTTCGAAATTTTTCGGCAGGTGTCGTAATGAACAGGATCGTATGTGGTTTTACTTCTGCCGCGAGCAGATTTCGAGACTTTCTGTCGTTGAGTTAAATCAGATATTGTCTTGGAGTAGAAGACATCCCCCAAAGCGGCGTCTCCACTTATTGCTCCAGCGATTCCTACGGCGATTACCGTTGTTGACGTGTAGCGAGCAAATACTTCCGACAAGACACTGCGGGCTGCACTGTTTCCCCAATCGAAACCGGTTACAACAAGAATGAGACGCCCTGTTCGGTCATTGGTGAAATAGCCCGCAAAATGGTCGCCTTCTACCTCGGATTTCGGAGGAAACGCGCTTTGAACCGCTTTGTATTCCATCTCCAAGGGGGCATAAATGATTGCGGCTGCTTTCTGTTTTTCCATGGGGCTCTCTTTTTGGTAGAATTTCCTGAGCAGCAACACCGATTCCGGCGCCGACGCTAGGCTGAGCTTCGATTCGTCTAAGTTTCCGCAAGTAGAAATTCCGAGATGGTATCCTTCCGCAACTCCGCCGCTATTTGGCGCAAAAAAACATCGATGGCTTCTGTCGCTTTCGACAAATAAGCCGGATCAAACGGCGCATATATCTCGGTCGTCGAATATTCCTGCGACTTGTGGCCAAGTTGGGCGGCAACCTCCCAGGCAGGCACGCTCTGCATCCGTAGCCAACGCGCCATTGTGTGCCGGAACGAATAGGTCTGCACGTTGCCCTTCAGCTCCGCTTTCACAACCAGCTTGCGCCAGTTCGTCTTGATCGATTTGACGGGCTGTCCGTTGTAGGCGACCAGCGGCGCGGTAGGGTCGGCAGCTTTGCGGGCTTCAACGTACTCTACCAGCTGCGAGGGGAGTTTGACGGTCGGTCTGTGCTTCTTGGTTTGGGTGCGCTTTGGCGGATTGAGAAAAATCAGGCGCCGCTCGCAATCTATCTGAGACAGGTTCAGGTCAAGTACTGCGCCGGTGCGACCAGCGGTCGCCAGCATGAACGCGATCAGCACGCTGACATGATGTTCGCGCGAAGCCGCGAGGATCTTTGCAACCTCGCCAATTTCAAGCGGTCTGCCCTTTGGCTCGGGCGTGGGCGGCGTGACCAGCGCAATATAGGGCACCTGGACGATTTCGCCGCGCTTCCATGCCCAGTTCAGGGCGGACTTACCCACCAGCAGGGCGCGGCGTACCGATGATGCTGACAAGCCGCGATCGGTTTGTAGCCAGTCGCGGAAGTTGCGCTGGGCGTCTTGCGCGGCTGCTTCGCTGACGGTGGCTTGTCCATGAAACTCCAGCCAATAGCGCAGCGTGCGGCTGACGTCTGACGCGGTTTTCAGGTGCTTGCCGTGATGCTCGTAGAAGCGGGCGAACACTTCTGCCAGTTGGACGTCCTGAGCTTCCTGCTGCGGCTTGGTCTGCTCAAGAATAAACCAGTCCGTCAGGCGCTTTTTGGCATCGTCAAAATCCGCAGTGCCGAGGCTAGCGCGTCTTGTTTGGCGAGACTCGGGGTCGAACCACGTCCTGTACCAGGCCGGACTGCCAGCGCGCTGCGAGAGCCAGTAGTCTCCGAGTTGGTAGTCTCTGTTTGCGGTGTAGCGTGGCATGATTGCTCCTCGACAGCCTTCAGCAGGAAATCGACCAGTTGGTATCCGAAATAGAAAATCTTGCGCGGCGACGGCTTTACGCAGCCGATGCGACCGGTCGTGCGGATGCGCCTTAAAGCCACCAGTGAATAGTTGAGCAATTGGGCGGCGTCGGCTTCGGCGTACCGGTCATAAAGGTCGATTCCGTGCGCCTTAGCGACTGACTGGTGAAAGTCGGTGATGTCAGGGATGATAAAACTCATCGGAGGCACGCTTGGACTGGCTAATCAACAAGCCTAACCATCGCATATCTTGCACCAAAAACAACCCTGTTTTTGAGTACACGATGAATTGGACGTTACCAGTCGTCGCCTGCGTCGGCTTCGCGCCCCTTGGACTTGCTGCGACGCTTGCCTTTTTCGGCATCGTCCAGCTGGTCGCGCTTCTCTGCCAGTTCCTTGCTGCCAGGTTCGTCGTCGGTGATTTCATGTCCGACGGCGGGGCTGCGTTCATGCTTTAGCAGGCGTTCGAGCCGGGCGATTTCCTCGCGCAGCAGGATCGCTTCAATGCGTGACGGCACGGGCACAACCTGATGTTCCCAATCATAGACTCGCTGACGGGAATAGGGTTTGACCGGCTTGGCGTCGGGCGCGGCTTCGGTGAGCCGTTCGGCAATCCATGTTCCAAACTCGGCATAGGTCATGCCGCGCTTGAGCCGTTCTTTTTTGAGGTCGTCGGGCAACATGCAGGCCAGCCTTGGGATTGCGCAGTACTCATAAATCGAGTACACCGGTACTCCCTCAATGAGTACTGTCGGAGCGGGCACCATGCAAGAGCCGCGTTTTCAGAATATCCTGGTCGGCTCAGGTTATGTTGTGGCGTTCGGACTTGTCGGCCTGTCCATGTGGGCAGTCGGGTACATCCAGCTGGCGAGCCGTCCTGAAGGCGGCGTGGTGCGCTATTGGTATCTGATCGTTTTTCTCGGCCTCGAAGTTTGGGTCGCGCTCGGCCTCATCGTGTGTTCGGCAAGGTTCAGGCAAGGCCGCTGGGGCGCGAGCATTGTTGCGCTGGCTATCTGGCTTGCGGCGCTGGGGCTGTCAGCCATTCAGGAAAGCCGATTTCATATCCTGTTCGACAGCAAGGTGGAGGGACTGGCTGCTCCGGTTCTGGCTGAACGTGCCAACACACAAAAGCGCGTGTCAGAACTGGAAGCCAATTTGTCGGCCCTTATAAAGCCGAAGCGACCAGTTGCCGCGATAGAAGCAGAACTGGCGGGTTACGAAGCACGGCGCGATGCGAGCACCTTTCCTACGCGTATTACGGCCCTGCGGTCGGAGCTAGCGGCAGCGCGATCTTTCGAGCAAATGAGCGCGGATGTCGTCGCGGCACGTCAAACTCTGGTGGCGTCTGCGACTATCGCGGCAGAGAACATCGATGCGAAGAAAATCGGCCAGTCCTTCTCGGTCTTCGGCGTGAATGTGACCTCAACGACGACAGTCTGGATGCTGATTGCCACGATGATGGCAATCAAGGCGCTCGGTCCTTGGCTGCTGCTGGGTATATCTGCCAATCGCGTGTCGTCGGAGCCGAAGACTGCACAAAGTGAGGCCCTGCTAGCGCAACCTCCTGCAAGCGACAGTCTGCAGTCTTTGGATGAGCAGGCGGAAAGTGCGGCTTGGGTGAAAATACAGCGGCCCGACCGGGACGGTAATATGCAGACTGTGAGAGTGGCTCGCGGTTCTGCGAGTTAGCGCTTCTTAGGCTTGGATGGCGGGATCTGAAATTCGTCGCCTGTGCCGATCGTCCAGTCCTGCCCCATGTCCATAAGCAGGCGGTCGAGGCCAGCGATGATGAGCTTTTCAACGGTCGTGTTGTGCTGAATGGCAAAGATTTTCAGGCTGTCGCGGGCGGCTTCGGGAATATGGGCGACGATGCGGGGTTTGCCTTGGCGTCCAGGTTGTGCGGTGGGCATGGGGTTCTCCATTCTCTGCTCGATGGGGTGCGCCATTGGTTCGGCGGCTTTGACGCGCTCTTGCAGCCGTGTGCGGGCTTCGGTCTGTACAATGCTGAAAGCGTTCAGTTTGGCCATATGCTCCTATGCCGCCAAGGCTTTGTTTGTGAGGGGTAGGAGGCCCATCGTTCTGGCAAGCCAGTCGTAAAGCCCGCGTATTTCGTCAGCGGCCTTGCCGTTCGGTTCGAGCTCCAGCACGCTAAGTCCGAGCCCCATCGCTTTACTGAACACGACGCGGCTGCAAAGCACTTCTTCTGCCATCGGGTATCCATGTGTTTCGGCGATGTATCGCGCCGCCTGTTCGGTTAGATTGCTGCCGGTTGGCGCATCGTTCAGCACCACGGCGGCGGGTTTCCCGTAGAACGCCGCCATGTCCATGGTTTCCTCAATGGCGCGGATGTCGAGCGCCCCAGGCTTGCTGGGTATCAGGATAAAATCTGCGGCTGTTGCGACAGCTTTGGCCGCGCGGGCGGCATTTGGAGCGGTGTCTATAATCAGCATGTCGTGGCCTGCATTGCGGGCTTCACTGATCGCTCTTTCCAGCATGGAAGGCACTTCGCCGCGTACTTGCGGGAAGCCACCGGCTGCCGTCTCGCCATGCGTTCGCAGGGCCGCCCAATACTCAGCGCTGCGCTGGTCGTCCAAGTCGAGAATGCTAACACGGTGTCCAGCGTGGGCTGCGGCAATCGCCAAATTCGTTGAGAGCGTGGTTTTTCCGACGCCGCCTTTCTGCGCCATGATGGCAATGATTTTGAGCGGCTTGCTGCTTGATTCCATGCACTTAGGATACGGGCTCGGCAGTTTGTGAACAAGTGAAAGAGTGACCTTGTTCACTGAAAGGCCGCTAGCGCTGTGTTATTTGTGCAGGGGTTCACTGGTTCAGTTGTGACCTAGTGAACTGCTGAACACGTTGCCTGATTCAACCAGTTATACGAGCGACCGTCACCCGCAGGGCAGAGACTTGGCTTGCCAAGGCTTTGGGAGCGTAGCGACTAGGGCGCGGGCCGCTGTGCGGCCGTCCTCTCATTCACTCGTTCACTGCCCTTGTATTTGAGTTGCAGGGCCTGTGTTATTCGAGGTTAGGGCCTTGGGGCAATTGAATCAGCGCCTGTTGAACTCGGAGCGTTGCGTCCGACGCGGTATTTTTGAAGGAGAGGCAATTATGATTTGGATCGTGCTGGTTATTGCTGGATTATCGTTGATTGCAAACATAGTACTCTTGACTGAGCTGAGCGGCATGCGCGTCTTGCTTCACAGTATGAGGGAAGATTTGGCGAGTAAAAGCGACAATATATTGGCTGCGGTTCGAGGCTATTAACTGGGGGAAGCAAGGGTGGAGCTCTCAATTTACCAAGTCGCGGCGAGCGACTGGACACTAAGCATCGACGGCCGCGACACTATCCTGTCGCGTCGAATAGAACTCGAAACTTCGTTCGGCGAGCGAGTTCAGCATGTATCTTTTCGATTGGTGAAGCGTGACGGTGGCGGTAGAGGATTTTTGCTTACCGTAGCTGTGAATTTCAAGATTATTGAGCCGGATGCGTACACCAATTCGCCGGAAGAAGGGGACTGGCTGGTGGCGAAGATAAAGCATGGAGATCAAATTCTTGGACACTTCACCGGCCAGTGCAAGAACACATCGCCGGGGTCAATTTTCCTCGTACCAGAGCCAGCCGAAACCCAGAAATTTGTGGCCGGTCTCTGTAGTGACTTAAACTTTTTCGTTGAACTTCACGGACCAGATGGAGTGCTCGATGCGTTGTACTTTCCGTACGACGAAAACTTTCCGCGCATGTACAAGTCGTTCTTGAACGCATGAGCTTGGCAGAACTGCACAAAAATCTACTGCGTTAGTTTCGTCAAACCTGCCTTGGCCTTTAGTCGCTCGATCGTGGACACTGACACGCCCATGACGTCAGCTGCGTACTGATTGCTATGGCCCTTTGCCAGTTTCAGGGCTTCCCCCTGTTGTGTCGGGGTCAGGGCAGGACGCCGGCCAAACTTCACGCCGTTCGCCTTGGCGCGCTCTCGGCCTTCACTCGTGCGCTGAACAATCAGTGAGCGTTCGAACTCTGCAATACCTGCCAGCACGGTGACAATCATCTTGCCTGCTGGAGTTGTTGTGTCTGCCCATGGCTCGGCCAGGGATTTGAACGCCGCACCTTTGCCGGTGATGGTTTCGGCCAGGGTCAGCATATCGATCGTGGATCTTGCGAAGCGGTCCAGCCGTGTCACCATCACCACATCGCCTGACTGCAACTTGTCGAGCATCGCTTTCAGCTGCGGGCGGGCACGATTTGCGCCGGACACTTTCTCTTGAAAAATCTTTTCTGCGCCATGTCGGCGTAATGTGTCCAGCTGGGTGTCCAGAGTCTGGTCGGCGGTGCTTACTCGCGCATAGGCAAAAATGGTCATTAGGGCAGTTTAACACAGCCGTTCTTTTTGACGGTAAAATTTGAAGGCTGAAAGTGCCTGCATCCACTAGAGGCGAGGCGGACCCTCAAAACTCCTAAGTTTAGAGGGGCCAGAAATTGCGCTGACTTACTGCACTAGGATTATGGACAGGTAGCCCTCATTTTCGAAAAAGAGTCGCACCCAGTCCAGAAACTTGGGGGTTTGTGGACTCAGCGCCAATCTCATCATTGAGGCAGCGGCGGCCTGCCTTGTCCGGGTATCGATGTAAACTCCGTCGCTTGCGCCCGTTGCCATCCCAGCGAAACGAGCCTGTCGACGGCCATGTCGTGAGCATTTGCCCACTCCTCAAATACCAACCTCTCAGAGAGCGGCATTGACTCCTCTGTCGGATAGTTGGCGGCGAAACGCCTGCTGATCTGAATTCGGTACGCATCTGCTAGATGCATCAGCGCCACATCGAGCTCAGGGAATTCTTTGAGCATTAGTTCGGCAACCTCAATACGTTCGGCCTGATCGTCCGCTTCCACTAGGCGGTGCAGCAATATTTCAGCCATCGCCGCCACCTGTTGTCGTTTGGATAGGCGCTTCATATACATGCCCGACTCGATAGCACGGTCTGTCATCGGCAAGACAGTTCGCTGCCAGACGATGCGCTGCGGCTGTGCGCCGCTCGTCGCTTCAAGGTGTTCGACCTTACCGTTTGCACTATTGTCAAACTGCAGGAAAACATGACGTGGCGCGGTCGTGATATTCATCTCAACACCCATTCGCTCGCTGACCGCCAGAAACAGCACAGGCATGTTGACGCAGTTGCCGCGTTTCGTCTTGAGGTACCAGTCCAGTGTCTTGTGGCTGGCTTGCATGCCGTTCGGGTCATCAAAATCGTATGCAAAGGGTTTCCCGACGTTCCACGGTCCGGCCTTGTAAATCACGTCCCGCAGCGCAGCGACTTTTTGAGGCGCATCCGCATTCGCTCCCGCATGTGCTGCTGCGACAGTTGCGAGTAGATCCAGTTTCGCCAGCGTGGCGTTCACATCGACTTCGGGATCTACAACATGATCAATGACCAGCTTTGACCATGCGAGGTCGATTTCCTCGTTCGGAACGCTAAGCAGCGCTGCCACGATTTCGGACTCATCCGCGCCAGAAGGAACCGATGGATGCGGTAATTCTTCGCCTGTGCCGGATCCTGCATAAGTGAATACCAGAGCCAGCAGACACCACTTCCAATTTCTCATTTTTGCCACCTAGAACTAATCGCAACCCTTGGTTACCATAGGGTGTGATTCGCGAAGGGGGCTACATGCAATGCTGAAATCTCTTGTTCGAGTTGCGCTGCTTTCGGCGGCCAGCCTCATGCTGATCGGATCGGCGAGTGCTCTATATGTGAACAACGATCCCATGAATGCGACTGACCCGACTGGCGAGCAGTTACAGTGCGCCACTCCCGCTACAGCGGGGCCATGCGCGGGTGCTGGAGCAGCGGGGGTTGCAGTTGGAACCATAGTTGTGGGGGCCGCTGTGATAGTTGATAGTCAAAACCGTAGGTTCAATAGGCCGCACGCACCAGTATGGAGTGACCCACTCCAGCATGCAGCCGACAATCACGGAGAGTCTACCACACCTGACGGAAGGCCAATTAGAGATCATGGAAGGCAAGGCTCGGGAAGTGATTATCTAACAGGGAAAGGACATACGCCAGACCAAGTAGATGATATCATTAACAATCCTTCTGACAGTTACCCGACTGCGAAGGGAGATCACCGAAAAGGTGAGCCTGCCACGGCGCATGTTGACGATGATGGAAATTTTGTTGTGATCAATGATAAAACGGGCGAAATAATACAAGTAAATGATCGAAACAATCCGAAGCAACAGCCTCCTGATCGAAAGCCAGATGAAAAGTGATCCATCTAACGATTCGCGAATAATGACAGACTTTGTTGCGGGGTTGTCGGCAAGAGGCACCCGTCTTCTGACTGCAGAAGAAGCGGAGAATCTGGCTACGTTTTCTGAGCGGCGACTGGTCCGTGTCCATACAATTGAAACATACGAGCTGCGAGGTGAATATGAAGTCCCGAGGGTGGAATTTGGACTCTATGGACCGATAGAGTTGGTCGCAAATAGTGATTGGTCTGATAAGGTGGCCGCCTCTTGGAAACAAATGCGAGATATGCTTTCTGATGTTGCAAGGAACGTCGAAGAGTTTCGATTCCAAATTTGGTTAGAAGAAAACCCTGATGGGATACGATGACGTCGTCGAGCCAGTTCCAAAATGCACTTTTGTGTCAATTCTTGGATTGTGATACCGGGTGAGTCAGTTACCTGAAGACTTTTAGGATACGAAATGTACGAAAAGCCAAGGCACACAGGCCTTGGCTTTTCTCATTTTTTTGATGCCGCGGTCACTTAGGCTTCAGTAAGTTCGGCCTGTTAGCTTGCGGCATCGTCCATGTCTTCTGTCTTGGGAGGCAGAAGGATGATTTGGCCATTCACGGGCACAGCTTCGAGCTGAATACGCAAATTGCCATTCTGCGTGCGCCAGGCAGCTCCGATTTCCGTCCAGCGGGTCGAGCGCTCCTGACCGCTGCCATACTGATTGACCGTAAATGCGCGCAATTCTGGTTTGGTACCGGCCATGAGCAGGTTCCTTTCTCGTAACGAATTGATGGGGCGCAAGGAGATTATTCTCCATGCTAACAAGGTTTAGGGCGCGAATTTCATCTTACAAGTCCCCCCGTAATTCCCCACCGAAATATCCGTGAAAAACTCCATCAATGGTTCGTCGATGGTCGCACGCTCTGTTGCACGGTGTGTTGAGGCCAGTCGAATTCATCGCTTGCGCCCTGACGGGTCATATTCCGAACACATCGGGACGACGCCAGCCAATACGGAAGACTAACTACGGGAATGAAGCTGACACCAACAAAGCATGGACTGAGAGGAGAGGCCGAAACACCAAGCGGCAATGCTCTGCTGGTTGTGATCATCTTCGCGGACAAGGTGCTCCGAAATCCTTTTGTTCAAGCCATTCTGTGCATTCCGGTGGTGAAAATTCTCATCTGGGCGAATGGCGCCTAATCATCAATTTCGAGTTCCGCGCCTTGGGATGCGCCACGCGTCCGTTTGCGCTTCATACCGCGCCCTGCGGCCTTCTCCTTCTTGGCCAGGTATTCTTTGAGGTTGCCCAGACGCTGCGCCAGTTTCTTCGCATTCAGCTTGGGCGGCAGGGTTTCAGACAGCTTGGCGTAGGCGTTTCCCTTTAAGATCCGCACGCCATTGCCGGACACTTTCAAGTCGAGGCCGCGCCTTGTGAGGCGGCTATCGAGGTCATTCCAGCTGATAGCGGTCTCGAAAGTGTGGCGCAGGTCTATGCGCAGCTTCTCAATGCGCTCCTTGCCCATGTGACGGCTGGCGTCGCGGTCTTCGCGGGCGGCAATCGCCATTTCTGATTTGGACGCGGCGCGTTCCTTGCCGGTACTGCGCTTCGGTGTGCGCGCCCAATTATACTCTGCTTCCTTTACCAGCAGCGCTTCGCGCAGCATGTAACGGTCATTCGAGCCATTCCAAGCCTTGCCGGTTTCCTCATCCACACGGTTGACCATGGCGTGCAGGTGGCTGTGTTCGGTATCGTGGTGCGCAACATAGAGGGCCTGATGTTCAGCAAGGCCGAGGCGCAAAAGCGCACTATCCATCACATCTGCCATCTGGTCGGGCGTCGGTGCGTCCTTTGCGTCCCAACTGACAATCAGATGATACACGGGCTTGCGCACACGCTTGGACAGAGCGGCAGTGGCTTTCATGATGTGCGCCGCTACCTGGGGTTCGTCGCTGGCAAGGTTGCGGGTTGCGATCCAGCCTACGCGTTCGGGGCTGGTCCGGTCGGCGCCAAGGGTCAGATACCCCGCCAGGCCACCGAAGGATTTGCCACGTGAGGCCAGCCCGATCATCGTCCGATCGTCTCCCTGCGCAGCAGGGCGCGCAATTCGTCTATTGTGGCCTGCAAACCGGTCGGCTCGATGGCGTGGCCGGAGTTTGCGGCGCGTGCCAGCTGGTTCAGGTTTGTGCCAACCTTCTGAAGCTGGCGGACAAGTTCTGCCTGATCAGCGTGACGGGCGGACGGGATGCGATAGTTCATGATCAGGCGACGCACGAAGTCGCCCATGGTCAGTCCGCCGTTACGCTGCACACATGCCTCGATATGCGCGCGTTCGTCGGGTGTCAGATAGATGCGCAAAACCAGACGCCGTGCATCGGCAGCGGGTTTGCGGTATCCCTTACGCGGCATGTGTGAGCGCCCCCCTGGCGCTGGAGGGGCGCACGCCGCGCAGGCGCAAGATAAGGTGATTGAGGGAACGCAAGTGGACGAATTCTCCGGTGTCGTTTGTACCCTATTATAGGGTACAAACACATATCTTGCCAGACCCCCGTTGCAAGCATCGCCACGTTTCAATTCACACCACACTATCGCTGCCTGCTTCGGGAGTGCGCAAGGCATTCTCTTCGCTGTTTGGGTTGCTTCGTTCATGCCTTGCGCAGGGCCTGGATTTGCCCATCGGGGCAAAATACGGCCAGCCGTCACATAGACGGCTAATGCTGGGTGTCGGTGTCCGGCGCTTCGCTTTCGTCGAGCATGACCAGTTCGCCATCAGTCGGCAGGGCGTCCAGCTTGATATTGAAGCCGGTGCCTGACTTGTGTGGCCATGCGCTGCCTACGCGTACCCAGAAGTCTTTCGCGCCATGCTTGCCGTCTTTGACGACATATAGCCTGTGGGTCGGGGGTGTGCCTTTCTTGTCTGCCATGAGGTGAGGTCTCCTGTTTACTTTGAGGCTGCGCCGCTCGTTCCGGCGCGCCCAGCACAAACTGAAAACCGCCGCGCAATTCGCGCGGCGGCCTGTGACCTGAGGGGCACGGTGTCAGCCGACGCTGAAGCTGAAAAAGCCTGTGCCGAACAGGTAGCCGATGAGGAACGCCACGGCGGCAATATAGACGATGACGTCCTGACGGTGCGGGCGCGGGCGTTTGTAGGTGGATTTGTAGGTCTGTTTCATGGCGCTTGCCTCCTCTTGTTGTCGAGGAAGCATGCGGCGCGGTCTTAAGGACTTTGGGGCATGGTCAACACGTTTATGCGGGCAGGCCATTGCGGCGAAGTCCGGCCGCGCCAGCCTGCCAATGACAACAGGGGGCAAGCCGAAGTGGCCTACCTGAACAAGTCACCCTGCGCCTGCTCAGCCAGGTGTGCTTGCCATTCTGGCCGCTGGGCGGCTTCATCGAGCCATGCGGTCACCTGCGCGACCACATCGCCACCTTTGGCTTCAACCGTGCCAATTTCGAAAAAGTGGGACAGGTAGCCGGTTTCTGTGAGGGGTAGGGGCGCACGTTCGGGACAAGTCGAGCGTATCTCAATATGTGAAATCTGTGTCCATCTGACGGGGCAATAGGTTAGTTCAATCTCGATGCCCTGCCATGTGAACTGGTGGACGGTGTGCGGGTCTTTGGGGCGTGTCATACGTCATGTGTTTCCTCTCTTGATGATTTATGGCCACGCCCGCCAGCGGGAGCTGACAGGGTTGGCGATGCCAAGCCCAAGGCGTTGCCCTGGGCGCTGGCCGGTCAGTATTCGCTGGCGTGCATGATCGTCATGACGCGATAGCACTTGCTGGGGTCGGAAGGGTCTTCGCTGCCCCATTCGCAGGTGTCGTTGGCGTAATAATCGATTTTCCAGAAATAGCGGTCGCCAGCTATGGTGATCCCGCCAAAATCGTGCTCGCCGTGCGGGTCGTTGTCCTCGGTGAAGGTGTCGAACGCGACGACTTCGCGGATGAGTTCAATGTATCTGGCGCGCGATAGTGCACCGACCGTGCTGGTGGTCGCGTAGGCACCGGGCAGGGTGACGTCATGCATGCGACGCAGGCTGACTTTGAGTTCCTGCCGGAATTGGTCATTCTGGCTGGCGACGGTGTGAGTGTTAGGGTTTGTCATTAGGCTTTGCCTCCTTGTTTGTTCAGAAGGCGTCCGGCGCAGCTTCGAGCGGACTGGCGCATGGCCAACACGTTTAAGCGGGCAGGCCATTGCGCCGGGGCGCGACTGTGCCAGCTTCTGAAGCAACAAAACAAGGAGGCCGAAGGCGGGCGAACCTGACTCTCGCCAGACTGCCACCGGCTCCGCCAGCCTCAAGGCACGTCTTCGCCACTGCGGCCGTGAACCTGCCTCCACCGGCAGCAAGGGGCTGCTCAAGTCACGTAGGCCAGGCCGTGCTCGTAAATAAGGGAAGTTTTGAGGGCAGAAAGGCGAGATTCTGACTTAAACCTGCAATGGAATCACCTGAAGTTACCCCGTAAAATTTGATGGGGTAACATGTTTACGAAAGACACGGGCAAGGACGGCTTCCTGGGGCGGGCGGCGAGTTTCATCAAGGACAAGGCGAACGAAGGCAAGGACGCGCTGGAGCGGCGGAGTCTCATCAAAACGCTGACCTCTCTGGTCAATCTCCGACAGCACACTACGGCGATTGAGCAAGAGTTTGGGTTTCTGATGACCAAGCTGCCAATTCCTGACAAGCTGGCGGAACTGGATTTGGGTGCCCTGCGGGCGCTCTGTCCTGAAAACTCCGATGCCATTCTGGCGAGAGCCACGGCGCTTGAATACAAGCGCGTTGCGGTGGAGCAACATGTTGACTGGGCGGATGGCAAAATTCGTTCCCTGCTCAATTTCGGGGGCGAACTCTACGTCAGCAGTATCAAGGCGTGCGGCGTCACGCGGTCGATGCTGCGCCCCGAAATATCACGGGTTACAGACGCTGCCAGAGCGCGTGGTGGAGCCATTGGGGGTGGCAATGCCAGCGGTGTCCTGTCCATGGTCGAAGAAGCTTCACTGACCCTGCCGGTCGCATTGATACCTGAAGCCGAGAGGCTTTACCTAATCTGCTATCTCTACCTGGCGCGATTTGCCGGGGACGAGAACAGGGCCGCCGTGCGCGCTCGCGTCGGTGAGCAGATGCTAGCCATCATGGTCGATTGCGGGGCGCTCGATAGCGTCACGAATAGTTTGCAGCATGAGGTGCTAAGCAACTCGTTGCCGCGACTTCTACGGTCCATTCGGATGGGCGTGCGTCAGGATATAGTACAAATGCGCCAGTATGCCATGGGCGGCGAGGCGCATTCTGCTGACATTGCGCATATTCTCAATGGCGGTGAACCGAACTTGGATATGTGGCCGGATGTATCGGGCTTTCGCAGCATTCTGCATGTCGAACGAAACGAAGAAGCGCTGTTGGCACTCGCCGACAGCATGATTGAAGAAGATAAGGCTGAACTGGAGCCAGTTGAAACTCAGCCGGTGCCTGCGAGTGCAGAAACAACCGACAGTACGGCGCTAGGCTCCCAACTGCGTCTGCATCGAGAATGGGTTTTCCAGAACAGCGAAGGCGTGCTGTCGCATTCTACGCGTGCCTATCCCCTGGCAGTGCTTGGTATCGAAAATCCTGCGCAGGACCTGTTTGAGCGGCGCATGTCGCTGGACAAACTGTCCGCAGAATGGCCGCTCAAGGATGACTTTGTCGCCTATGAGACCTATCGCAAAGCACGCGAAGCCATCGATGCGGCGGCCTGGGATTTCGCGACGGCACGCTGCGTGCGTAGTCTCGGGGAATTGTCACCCGCTGAAAAAGTGGCGCTGTTCGTGGTGATTGCCATGAAAGAAGCAGGTGCGATGTCAGAGCCGGTGGCGATTGGCTGCCGCAGCCTGATTGCGTGGGGCAATGGCAAGTGTGATTTCGAGGTGGAAGCGGGGGCACAATCGCCAGTGCTGCGGCCCGGATCTGCACAGCTCATCAACGATTACCTGACGGCGCGCGTACCCGATTATGATGGCGAGATCCGCGCGCTTATCGAGCGCGGGCGGGAACTCGCGGCGGACACGCTTGATCCGAGCCTGAAAAAAGAAATGGGCGACCTCTTGGACAATGACACGCGCGCCAGCCAGGGCGCGGACATTGGTGGGATGCTCGCTTATGTCGACGTAGATGCAGAGGAAACCGAAAGTGCAATTCGTGACCGTCTGATAATCGGGTTTGAAGGCGCGCGGCCAATCGGGTTTTCCGGGGATGAAAGCCTGCTGACGGTCGGCGCGCCGGGGTCGGGCAAGAGCCAGGCGCAAGTCGTGCCTGCACTTATTTTGTCTGCGCATTCCATGGTGGCGCTCGATATCAAAGGGGAGTTGCTCGACCTGACGGGCGGCGACTTGCAGGAGCGTGGCGTCAAGGTTCTGAAGTTTTCGCTCCTGGGCGATGGATCACCAGCGCATGGTTACAATCCGATGGCGTCACTGCCGCTTGAAAAAGCGGGTCTCTGGGATGCGGCTGTACGCATGGCGGAACTCCTTCTGCCGAGCGGCGGCAATACCGATAAAATGTGGCTCGGAAATTCTCGCCAGCTTCTTGCCTGTCATATTGCTGTGGTGCGGCTGGAAATTGGCGAGGCCGCGACGCTGTATGATGTGGTGCGTTCGGTGAAGGGCGGGCGCGTGATTGTTGATGGTGAGGAAATACGCCAGGCTGTGCCGGAGCGGCTGAATGCCATGCTGGACTTTGCTGAAGCCCATAACTTTGTTGATCTCGCCGATGAGATCGCTGGGCTGTCGAGCATGGTGGCTGGCAGTGATGGTGTCGGCAGCAAAATCTGGCAGAGCATCATGCTGGCGGTCAATCCGCTGATGGTTATGCTGACCAGTGAAGCGGTCAAGGCAGCGACGGACAGCTCCGATTGGTCACCGGCCGATTTGCGAGCAAGTCACACCAAGCTGTTCCTGCAAGTGCGCGATGTCGATCTGGACCGGTTCAAGCCCTTGCTGCGGGTGATTATCGGGCAGCACCTCCAGGCACTCATGGAGCAAGGCGCGTCACGTGATGCCATGCCGGTCACGTTCCTGCTCGATGAGTTGCCGCAGCTTGGCGCGTTTCCTGAAGTCATTCGGGCTATTGAGGTCGGGCGCAGCAGCCGCGTGCGCGTGTGGGGCTTTGTCCAGAACCTGCAACAGATTGAGGCGATCTATTCAAAGTCGGACGTGCTGATTGCGAGCACAGCGGTGCAGTCATTCTTGTCCTTCGATATTGAGACGGCTGAATATCTCTCGAAGCTCTGGGGCAGCAAGCACGATGCCCTGCGTGACCAGCGCGTGCCGATTGTCGAGACAGCGGATTTCTTCAAACCCGACATGCGGGGCAAAATGGTGGTGTGCAGTCGGGGCGCGCAGCCGGCGGTGATCGATATTTCATTGGCCCACGAGTATATGCTAGAGCGGTTGGGCAAGCCGTTCGCTCTAGAGAGTTTTTCGACGCCACCGGGCGAAGGCGAATGATCGTGAACGCCACAAAGCGCCGCCAGGCGTCAGCCCTGTCAGGCGATTGCTGCCGACCAAACTAGGCGCTCAGGACTTGCCTCAACATGAGAGTGGAGGTTTCGGGCTCCCTCATAGGCGGATGACGGAGCCGTCCGGTGCGCTGGTGGCGCTTTGCGTCGATCTGATTCAACTATTGACAAAATAGCGATTGACCAAAATGCTCTTGGAATACGCTCCCGTTAAAATTGAGCCAAAAATGAAGTCTGAGCCACTCAACGCAAGTGAACATCTGAAAGTCGTTGCTGCCATAGTATTCGGTCCAATTATCGCTTTTGCATCGAGTTTAATTGTTGCTGCATTTATTGAATCTTTGGTTGTTGTTCTGGCGGTCTGGGCAATACCCGTTGTCACATTGATATTTGGGTACTTTATGACGCGTAAGAACAGCGACTTCGAATATGTGGAAGTCACAGTGAAATACGCAAAGGCGTACTTCAGGGTTTTGTTTTTGCTGGCCGCAATAGTTGCATCTGCCTTTTTGTTCCTGGTGTTCAGTCGAGGAATGCCATTCTACGGTGAGGGTTTGCGAGACTTGTCCTTGGATTTAGGCGTAGTTTCGGTGGTACGCATTTCGCAAACACCAGAGTATTGGGTGAATTGGGAGATCGTCGCCATGCCGTTACTCCCTTCGGTCGCTTCTTACATCTGCATTCTTATTATTCAGCGTTCTTATTTTGCCCCATTGAGCAATCAAAGGCAGTGGGTCTCTGAATTCGGAATCTTTTCGAAAGAGCAACGCCGTAGAAATCAAGCGTCTCCCTCTGGTCCAGACCACGCGAATAAAGAATGAAGCTGTGCCCTTAGTTTTTTTGTATCTGGGAGGCTGTGTGCCGGTGAGTGTATCCCCCTCATCCGGATCATGCATTTTGAGAGTCCGTTCGCCTTTTGGACGGCTCCCTAACGTACCCTCAATTCGGAGCTGGAGTTTTTCGAACTTCCTCAGGAACCGAGCGGCAACTTCAGGCTAAACCCAGTCATAGCGGTGTCGACTGCCCAGTGCCCCGGTCCTTCCCCAAATCCACCGATCGCCCGTGCCCTCGATTTTTAAGATGATTACCGTTGGACTGAAACCGCAGCCTAGTCTTCAAGGTCAAAGGTCACGCCATGTACGCGTACGGGCGGTCTCGGCCTGTAGGCCAGGGCGCTAGCCCTAGCTGGTGCGAAACGTGATTTGCTGCGTGTTCTACGCTTTTGATAATCGGACATGACCTTGTAGCTATTTTGCGTGGCAAGCCGTGCAAGTTCTGGCCAGGTGATTGTCTTGAGGGTTAGCAGTGGCGCGACGTCGGCGAGCCAGCGAGTCAGGTAAAGGCGTGCTGTTTCTTCGCAGGCAAAACGGATGCGCAAGCGAGTTTCCTGAGCAAAGCGTCCATCAATATCGGTCACTTCAATCCGCCAATTGGGGTTCTGCGGCTGCTTCGGCCATGCAGTCTGGTGCACGTAAACGGCTGCCTGTCCCTTGGCGATGTTAATATAGAGCCGTTGAACTTGACCGCTTCTCGGCCACGCCACCGGCCGGAATTCTGCGGTTGAGCGCGCGGCCATAGTCATTTTTCCCTATTTGTAATCCTGTATATAAACAGGGAGGTATGTGTACAATATACAATCAATCTGTACAAGGAGAATATTTTTCATGGGTGTTCGTTGCGCATGGGCGCGGTCAATCCGCGTGCTTTTTCGGAGCCAGCTATCGCTGTTTTCCGGCCATGGCGGACGACAGGCAGGGTCAAGGCCGCAGAGCGGCCTTCAGGCCGCGTGCCTTGGCGCTGACTGTCGTTTGACATAGGAAAGCATCAGCGATGGCGGGCGGAAGCCACGCGCCGCTCTTGTGCTTTTTTGGTGAGGCTGGAGCGTTGGCCTATCCTGTCGGGCTTGCTTTCGGAGATAACAAGTTTCTCGGATTTGCAAGTTTCTGGCGTTTCGGCCTTCTTGAAGCGAACTCGCCAGCATTTGTATTTCAGCAAATCAGGGCCTAATTTCACACAAACGGGGTTTTGCGCAGTTTCGGCGAAATGCGCAAAGTTCGGTTATTCCGAACATTTTTCATGACAAATCATACGTAACGTATTATGTTACCTATACCGCCCAATAGCGTGCTATTGGCTCAAAGGCCGCCGAGACCTCCGGGTCGGAGCGGCTTTTGCTTTTCTAATGCATGTGTTAGTTTTGTACTATGAAAACAATTGCCTATGTGGACGGCTTCAATCTCTACTATCGTCTGCTGAAGGGCAATCGAGACATCCGGTGGCTCGATCTTAAGGCGTTTGTAAGCAGATTTCTCGCGCCCGACGCCGATTTGACTGCCATCAACTACTATACGGCACGCGTCAAAGGCAGCATCGACCCTGATGCGCCGCGTAAGCAGCAACTTTATCTGAACGCACTGTCGAGCCTGCCACTGGTATCTGTCCATTTTGGCAATTTTACGGTGCACAAAACCTATACGGCGCTTGTCCAGCCGCCGCAGTTCAATCCGCCTCTGACGCTTGTGCCGCCCTATCCTGACCTGGCGCGAGTGTACAAGGTCGAGGAAAAAGGGTCGGACGTGAACCTGGGCGCGCATCTGGTTCGCGATGCTTTCATGGGCAAGTTTGAGCAGGCTGTCATACTGACAAATGACACTGACCTGTGTGAGCCGGTGAGAATTGTCGTTGAAGAAGCCGGGCTGCCGGTCGGACTTTTGGCGCCGGTCGACAATCCAGCACGAACATTGAAAGCCTGTGCAAGCTGGGTCAAACACATGAAGCCCCTCGATGCCGCCGCGTGCCAGTTTCCAGACCGGGTGCCGCTTGCGAATGGAAAGTCGGCTATCAAACCCAATAATTGGGTTTGATAGCATTTCGACAAATTTGAGGAGCACCAAGTTGGCCGATGCGACGCTGCAGGTGCGTGGCTTTCATTCCCCTTCAAAAGCCAAGAGTGGGTGGACACGGGGCGAGGCCCGCAGGGCTGAGGGGCGTGAAATCCCTCACGAGCACAGCGAGTTATCCACTGGCTGTTTTCCGGTAATTTCCTTTCTGGTGATTGGGTTGGAGAGCGGATTGGCTTGACTTATCCCCGTAATCCACAGGACCAATCTACAAGTGTTAATCTTGTTAAATAAGTTAACCGATTGAATACAGGGGCAATGGCCTTGCCAGGACGGGCTCGCAAGAATGCTCCGGTCACTGATAACCCGAATATCGGTCACCAATAACCCGAACTTTGGTCACTGATAACCCGAATTGGCGGACATTTTATCCACAGTTCACGGAGAAAACGAATTTCTTTGACAGGGTCTTTGATAACCCGAATACTGGGCGGTGGTCACTAGTACCCCGAAGTCTAACGTGCTCCTGCCGATACGCCATCGTCAGCAGGAATTGTTCATATGCGACGTAGCTGACGCTGTCCTGAAGAACGACATGGCTTCGATGGAGCATCCAATCTTTTCGTTGGCAACGCGGCCTGACTTGAAAGAACGCGTGTACCAGCATGGAGATACGCGCCTTGTCGTAACGCCGAGCGTGAAAGGCATGGCCACAATTTATGACAAGGACATTTTGATATTCGCCATCAGCCAACTTATCGCTGCGCGGAATGCGGGTGAACAGGTCAAGCAGGAGGTTAGCTTATCAGCGCGATCATTTCTTGTGTTCGCAAATCGTCATACTGGTGGCTCCGATTATAGCCAACTGGAGGCAGCGCTGGACAGGCTAACGGGCACGCGCCTGCGCACCACTATCGTAACAGGCGGCGAACGACAGGAAAGCTGGTTTGGGCTTGTAGAGAGTGCATCAGTAGTGCGCGTAGGTGGCTTCGGACGGATTCGGGAATTGCGCATCAAGCTGTCAGACTGGCTGTTCAATGCGATAAACAGCCAGGAAGTGCTAACTATGCACCCTGATTATTTTCGGCTGCGCAAGCCAATGGAGCGGCGAATTTATGAGATTGCCCGCAAGCATTGCGGCAGGCAGCGCGAGTGGAAAGTCGGCGTTGCTCTTCTCTACAAGAAGACTGGCTCACGTAGCCCCCTGAAGCAGTTTCGTTATCTGTTGAAGGAATTGGCGGAGCAAAATCATTTGCCGGATTATTCGTTGTCCTTGTCGCATGACGGCGACTCGGTCCAATTTCATAACCGCTCGATGCGAACTTGAAACCTAAGCGAAGCTGACCAGTATGACCGATGACCTAGACGACAACTGGCGCGACCGATTGGCCTCTGGCGCTAAGGGTGCTGTGAGTATTGTTCCCCTTGTGGGCGGGCCTCTGGGTGAATTGGTCGGTGAAATAATACCCGGACTTCGGCAGGACAGGGTAGTTCAATACCTGCGGTCGCTCGCTGAACGGGTAGAAACCTTGGAAGAAGAAAAGCAACAAGCCCTCTTTGATGACCAAGAGCGTATTGATTTGGTTGAAACGGGCGGACATCTGGCGGCGCGTGCGACCACGTCTGAACGAATTGAAAGGATTGCGACGATTGTGTTTCGGGGGCTCAGTCGGGACGATGTGAGCATTGTCCGCAGAAAGCGGCTGACCCAGCTGCTTGCACAAATCGATGATGACGAAATGGCGGTACTAAACGCATACGGCCAGACCTATGGGATGTCTTTTGATAGGACAGAAAAGGACCCTTGGGATTCCATCAATCGCCCAGGACCAGTTCATTTCGGCTCCACAAGTGATGAATTCGAAAGCTCTGAACTCTTTGAGTTGGGGCGCGACAATCTACTTCGCCTTGGTCTCATTGAGCGGAAGTATCAGAATGTGAAAAAAGGGGAGTATCCTCCATTTGACGCAAAAAGCGGCGGCTTCAAATCACGGCTTGAGATCTCATATCTTGGTCGAATGTTTCTGAGGGAATTGGGTATTGAGTTGCCGTTCAAGGATTGAAACTCATCTGGGTATTTAGCGCATTCTTCTGGCACGCAACTGGCACGCAGAATGGGAACAAATAGTGCCTAGCGGGCTCTTTAAAAATCACGCCGTATAGGTAATGCGTTGTATTGGAACTGAACAATAAATGAGTACAGTGCCCTGAGTGCATTCGTAATGCGGGGGTCAGGTGTTCAAGTCACCTTAGCGGCACCATTCCCCACAACAGGTAGACACGGGATCAGCGCCCGCAAGGCGGCGACAAGGCCCGCTTGGCGACGCGGTATCGGCATCTGGCGCGTGCGATATCGGCGGATCCTTTGGTGCCAGAAGAGGACTCGAAAAAGCACACTAACACGTTGTATTGTATAAATAAAATAATCAGAATCTATGAAAGTACCCGCAAATATACCCGCATATCAGTTGGCGGGGCGGATTTTTTCGACTTCGGCCCTAGGGGCATGGCGCTCAATATCTGCGTTTGAAAGCCATCCGCCAATTAGTCCGCCTATCAGCGCCAATATTGCCGTGAGTATGGGTATCCACCACTTGCCAGCTTTGTGCTGCTCCAGTGCGCGATCATGTAGATTTGTAGCGATAGAGATCAAAGCGGTTATCTCCGAAGGCTCTAATGGTCGTCGGCTAATTCTTTCGTTGTCATCATGGCTCTTTGCGCCCTCTGGCAAGGGCAAGTCTTTTTTCTGGTCCACGTGATACGTTTTAGGAAACTGCCGTCTCCAAACTAGTGAAGCCTTGTCCCCTTCGGCGCTTATTCGAAAAAACTCAGGATGCTCTTTGAAGACTGTCTTCCAGTATTCGGCTTTCGCCTTTGATCCACTAATGCGATCTGCCCACCCCTCGAAACCGAGCTTGTAAAACTTGTATGTTCCCAGCGCGGTGATGCCAGCGATGACATCGGCAAGCCGATTATTCTTGAGATATGGATTTCCCATTTCCCATTTCCTCCGATTTAATACCACCCAGAAAGTTACTCTGGTACGATCTGTTCGATCCGCGCGGTCTCCGGGTCATATCGATACTCCGAAATGGTCCCCGCCTGTATCAATTGAACAGCATCCTCTATCGCCGTTAGCGGAACCAGGAACCATTCTCTGGGTTTCACCGGATTGCCAAAACGATCGGCGATTTCAATATCCAGTCTGACGGGGGAAAAGAAGCGGTGAAGCAGGTTCTCCAGCTTGTTCCGGTTGATGTTGTACAGCTTGTAGGTCGTCATCACTTCGACATCGGCCAACAAAAACGTTGGATCGAATTTTGCATTTGAAATGCGTGCTTCAACGTCGTTTCCTGTCACCCCGATCTTGTGGAGCAACTTGCGGTTTGACTCGATCTCAGGATGATCGGAAAGCGATCTCAAAACATAGATGGTGCCAGACTCTACGTCTTTCAGTTCGGCCACATTGGAAAAAAGAGGGCCCGCCACGGGTTCCGTAATACGCCGTCCGGTTTTGCCGCCTCCTTCGTTTTCGCTATGCAATGAGCGTTGCAACGATCGCATGAGCATGTTGCTTTCGGTGCCATTGTCGAAGATTACGCGCAGGCGCGCATCCCGCCGCCCTTGATTGTTCGTATACTCCGAATCCTTCTCGGCTACATACGCTATCTGTCCACCGACGATGAAGAAGCGGCCGACATCGATTTCCGACTTCAGCTCGAACACTCGGGTTTCCCGAGTGCCAGCTTCGAGATCCTGACGAACCTGCTCGAACAAGGGGTCAAACTTCTCGAAATCTTTGCAAGGCGATCGTCGCGCCACTTCTTCGGCGGCGTTGACTTCCGCCCGTGTTCGAACGTGCTTCAGCGTCGATATATCGTCACCAGGGTCAGTCGATTTTGCGTCCAGTGCAGCGAGCAGCGCATCATCGTCCAGATCATCGGCGACCTCACCCACGTCCGCCCCGTCGAGCCAACCGTGCTTATCAAGGTCCGCTAGCAGCGTTCGGCTTTCAGGCTGCTTTCGTAGCGCGTCCAGACGCGTGGCATAGATGCGCTCGAAGATGTCTCGATCCGCACCATGCTGGGGCAACCGATCGTGCTCCTCATGAAACCTCAAAATGTCTTCAAAGCCCGCGATGATGCGGGCTTCGCGTGGTGTTCTGGAACTCTTGGACTTCGGCTCTGGCGACGCGCCAAGTGCGGCCAAAAGCTCATCATCACTCAGATCATCCGTCACGATTGAGTTCCTGTTCCTTATAGCGCTTCAGTGCCGCTACACCTTCAGCCATGCGCTGTTCCCATGCGTCTTGTGATGTGATCGAGGGCGGACGCCCCCTCTCCTTCATAAACTGCATGGCGCGCAGCGCCAGTTCCCGAGCATCTTCGTAGCTGAGTTTCACCCTGCGGGCGGCGATGCGTTCTGCGACTGCCCGCAAGCGCTTTTCATCCATCGACTTAGCCAGAATATTATAGGCCGCTTCAAAAGGGTTGATGCTGTCGATCAGGTCAATTTCAAGATCCCGCACATCCATCGCAAACTTGCGAATACCGTCAACCAGCGCAGTGTTGGCGTGCTCTTCCGGCCCACCTTCGCGGCCTTCGGCGATCGCTCGTCCTTTTTGCGTCAGGTTCATTGCAGCAACGGCATGCTGCCGTACCGCTTCCTGATCTTCCTCGTCGAGGTTGGGAAACTTGTCGCGCACGATCTTCCCCATGCGCTGCAAAGTCAGTTCCTGGGGAACAAGCGCGTCGTCGAACAGACCTTTTTCCACGCTTGGCGTATCTTGAACAAAAGCCGTGATCACCTCGTTGAGGTCTTCTTTGCAGATTCGGTTGGCTTCCGCACTCTTAGGTTCGACTAGCCCTTTGAGTTCGATGTGAAACTGTCCGGTGTCCTCGTTGAAGCCAACATTGGATTTTTTTTCACTGTAGCCGCCTTCGCCATAATCGAAGTCCTCGATTGGACCGCTATTCTTGGGCGTGAAGTTGAATCGCGGCGCCAGGACCTGTTCCATGAGGAGGCTGGCCGCAATGGCCTTCAGCGTGTCGTTCACGGCTTCGGCGACAGCGCCTTCGCTCGCGTCCGGTTCGGCGATCAGGTTCGTGAACCGCGAAACCGTCTTGCCCGGCGCATCGCGCGTCGCGCGCCCGATGATCTGGATGATCTCAGTCAGGCTGGATCGATAGCCAACGGTCAGCGCATGCTCGCACCAGATCCAGTCAAAGCCTTCCTTCGCCATGCCTAGCGCAATGATGATATCCACCATGTCGCGATCATGCTTTTGGTTTGGGTCTTTCAGGGCGTTGATGACCTTGTTGCGTTCCCGGCCATCATCTTCCACCAAATCGGCAATTTTCAGGACTCGACCGTCCGGCCTTTTGACGAGATGGAAGCCGGTTGCATCGTCACGCCCGATCCACTCGCCGAGCGCATGGAGTATCTCGTTCACTTCGCGATACTTGTCACCTGTGCTTTCACGCGCGTTGACGTTCGGAATGTGCAGGATGGTCTTTTTGTCAGGGTCAAGCACCTTCATGATCGAGTCGAGATAACGTCCCGAATAGAAGTAGTAGCCAATATCCAGCGCCTTCAGATGCTCATAGCCGTTGAGCTGTTCGAAATAGGTATAGGTGACGGTCTCGAACTTCGCTTCTTCCTCCGCGAGCAGAACGGGCACGGCATCACCACGAAAATAACTGCCGGTCATCGCCACCATGTGAATCCGGTCACGGGCGATGAATTGGCCAAGGTGGCGGCCAAGCACATTGTCTTCGCTGGCGCTGACGTGATGGAACTCATCAATGGCAATCAGGCGATCGTCAAAGGCTTCGATGCCGAGCTCCTCGACGGCAAATCGGAAGGTGGCATGCGTGCAAACAAGCACCTTGTCGTCACTGGCGAGAAACCTTCCAACGGCCTTCACCTTGGATCCGTGCGGTTCGTCATCCGGGCCTGGCGCATTGCAGAGGTTCCAGCGCGACTCGACTTTCCAGTCGCTCCAGAAGCCAAACTCGCTAAGCAGTTCATCCGAAAAACTGCCGCCGATACTTTTCTCAGGCACCGCGATGATGGCCTGCTTCAGGCCTTGGTTCTGTAACTTGTCGAGCGCGATGAACATCAGCGCGCGCGATTTCCCAGAAGCGGGTGGCGATTTGATCAGCAGATAAGAATAGCCGCGCTTAGCATAAGCGCGAGACTGCATGACGCGCATGCCGTTGGCGTCAGATTTCGTGGATGCTCCTGTTTGGGCGTAGGTAACGGACACCGTGGGAGTAGATTTACCTACAGACATTAAACCTTACCTGTCTCTGTCGTCGCGTCTCGCAAGCTGTCCAAGGGCGATGTCCCTGCAGGCTTTCGACGATCTTCAATTTCTTTCAAAGTGCTGCGAAGGCGCTCCTCCGGATCCCAATACAAGTATGAATCGCTCTTCGTCTCCTCGGAAATTCCGTATGCCTTTTTGAATGCCTTCGACAAATCGAGAGCCTCAATTCCAAGCCGGGCGTATCCCTCATGTCTGGCTGCAAAATACTCTTCGTAATCAGGTGGGAATGCGTCTTGGCTAGCCGCAACGATGGATCTGTTAATCGAAATGGACGCATTCGACAACTTGAACGACCGGAACATCAATTTCGGGCTTAGACTTTTCCAGTTTATGTCATCGGGATACGCAATTGTTGTCGGCAGCGAGACTCGCGGTTTCAGGTACTCTTGCCCCTCATTAGTGCGGCCCGCTGGTTGTCCCTGAAACGTGCCATCGTCGAGAACAACTTCCACGCACTTTTCGAAGTATTCTTCTAGCAAGCAGACAATTCGAATGGCGGCGTAGTTTGCATCGCGCCTTCTCAGAACTTCAGCCAAGATGTATTGGCCAGAGACGACAATCACCCCCCCAATAATAGCGCCAAATAGACCACTCAGCGCATCGCCCAATGCCTCGATCATGCCGCGTCCTTCTTGGTCATCTTGGTGTACATGTCGAACAGCTTTTCGAGGCGTTCGGTGTCGTTGCGGAAGCGGCGACCGATGTAGATTTCTTCAAGCACGGTATCGTTTCGCTCGTGCGCGACACGGAGGTTGTCGGGCATTTTCTCAGGATCGTAGAGGTCGGCAATCGTGGCGGGGAAGTGCGACTCGCGGGCGAGAAGGATGTCCTCAGCGCAGCGGGTCAGGTCTGCCTTGTTTGTCTCGGTCAGTTGCGGAATGGGGAACGTGTTCCAGCCAAGCGTGTTTGAGTAGCGATATCGGGTTTCCAACTTGCCGCACACCGTCGCGATCCAGACAAGATGCAGACGCGACGCGATTAGCGCCATGTTCCAGAGCGGGGCGTCATATAGAGCAAAAGCGAGATTCGAAACGATCGTTTTCTTGCCCAGAAGATCAACCGGAAGGTAAGGCCGCTTTTCGGAGCTCACACTCGGAATAACGATCGTGCTTGCCAGTCCAACGCTTTGGATTTGTCGAAATCTATGGGGATATTCCGCTGCGGGACGAGTCTCCGCAGCCTTGCTTGCTTTTCGAAACTCGCGGACCTTTTCTAGACGACCGGCGATTGGTGGAAAATGCATCGCATCAACTTGCTCTGCGTCTGAGATCCAGAGGCAATACCGTTCTTCGCCACGGATCAGCTCGCGCGATCCGTAGTAACGATAAACGAATCGATCAGCACTCGGATGTTCTCTTAGAAGTTCTCGCGCTTCTTGACCAGTTAAGCTCAAGCCCCCCCCATCCGTCGGCTTGTTGCCCCACAGCATTGGCATGTTTCCGCTAATACAAGTCCGCGAGGAGTGCACTATGATTTGCCTCGAAGGAACCAAATACGCATTTATTTCCGAGACTTCACGGGAAATTGTTTCTCCGTTGTCGTCGAGTTCGAAAAGCATCTTCTGGCGGTTCTCATCTGCGGCCAGGCCAACGACAACAACAGTAACACCGGCGTTGTTGCTTGCGAGATTGGACCACGGAAACGAAGTGTGAGCAAAAAAGATGTGACGTCTGTTCTCAGCAATAAGCGTCCATAGAATCGGAACCTGTTCCCCTTGGCAGATTGAGTTCGTCGCGACAAATGCACTGCGAGACTGGCAATGTGTTCCATAGTCGCTCGCTTTGAGAAACCATCCTGACACGTAGTCTAAGGACTTCCAGCCTTTGGCCCGGGTATCAAAGAGGGATTTCATATCAGACTTCTGGGTGGGCGATTGCCACGTGAAACCTAAATAAGGAGGGTTCCCGCAAATATACGTCTCCCAGTCTTCTGCTTCGCTGTCCAAAGCGAGACGCCCTGTGCCGCCAGCCAAGTCCTGCTCTTCAAGGGTCGGTTGGGGCGGCGGGCATACTTCGAGCCAATCTACGCGCAGGGCATTACCGCAACGAATGTTGCCCGTCTGGTGCAGCGGTAGGATGTCGAGAATGGCCTCCTGCTGACCAATCATCCGCACATTGCATTGGAACTCAGCGATCAGCAGGGCAAGGCGCGCTATTTCCGTCGGGAAGGATTTCAACTCGATGCCATAGAACTGGGTCAGCTTGATAACCGATTTCGGGTCATCCTTGCGTCGCTTAATGATCTCATGCTCGATCTCGCGCAGGCGGATATAGGCGATCACAAGGAAGTTGCCGGAGCCGCAGGCGGGGTCAAACACGCGGATTCGCGCAAGGCGCCTGCGCAAGTTGAGCAGCTTGCGCGGATTGTCGCCTGCCTCGTCCAGTTTTTCCTGCAGCTCATCCAGGAAGAGCGGCCCCAGCACTTTCATGATGTTCGGCACGGATGTGTAGTGCATGCCCAGCGCACCGCGCTCGTCCTCGTCGGCGACCGACTGAATCATTGAGCCGAAAATATCCGGGTTGATATGCGTCCATTTCAAGCCGCCCGCAGCGAGCAGGGTCGCACGCGCCATCTTCGAAAACTTGGGCACGTCCCGCGTGCCCGCAAACAGACCGCCATTCACATAGGGAAACGCGTTGGCCCAGGCTTTCACCTCGCCGTTCGACCGCTTGTCGAGTGGCATATCCATCGCCCGGAATAGTTCGCTGATCACTTCATGCGTGTTGGAGGAGCCGGGCTCGCTCATCTGGATGATTGTCTTGGTGAAAAGATCCTCGCCAAAGAAAATGCCGGTGTCCTCGGCAAAGAAGCAGAAGATCAGCCGCGCCATGAACTGGTTGAGGTCATGGCGGCGCTCGACGGTGGCCCAATCCGGGTTTTCCGAGAGGAGCGCGATATAGAGCTTGTTGAGGTGGCGGGTTGCCCGAATGTCGATCGGGTTGTTCTTGATCTGGCTTACGGTCGATATGCCCGCCAGCGGCAGGAAGAAGCCGAAATGCTCGGCAAAATCCGGAAAGGCGGGGGCGATGTGCTCGCCGGTGTTTGTGTCCTCCGCTTCCAGTATCTCGCCATCGGTCGCGACGATGAACTTGCACTTGTTGCGCGCCGTCTTCGGATGTTCGCGCAAGGCGTTGAGCGTTTGTGCCGTTTCTCCCGGTGCGCAGCTCGCAATATGGATATTGTTTTTTTGCAGGATCGCGCCGGGAATATCGCTGTTCGAATTGCTGCGCAGGCGCTTGATCGCCGTTTCCTTGTTGCCAAAGGCGAGCAGGAACTGGAAAGCGAACTCGTCGCGATCAAAGGGCTGTTCGGCGAGGTCTGATACGGCTTCTTCGATCTCGACGGCGTTCATATGTGCACTCGGCTGGCCAGATGAACCGGCTCTACCGGAACGGGAGACGATTCAATCATGAGGTTGGATTCGGACAAGGCGATACAGACGGCAAGCCCGGAAAAACGTCAACCGCCAATGCCAAGCCGCCCCATCAAGGCGAGTTCCAATCGATCAATCGCGGCCCAGTCTTGCTGTTCGAGCCGCCGATAAGTCCGCCAATGCATGCCTTTGGGCTTCTGCGGAAAGCCATGGATGAAACCCGGCTCGCCACCGAGCCTGTCTCGCGCGCGTTCGGCCCTGGCAAGACTTGGAACCCGGATGCGCTCATACTGGCTGGGATAGGTCGCTTGGTAACACTGCCTGCAGCGAAAGTAAGTTCCTCCATGGAGCACGCGGCAACGCCTGTTGCATGACCGGCAAATGATCCACCTGCGTTGACCTCCGAAGGGCTGTTCAGTGAAAGCGAAGTCAAAGCGCTCGTCGATTGGCAGCTTTTCGCCCTGGCGGGTCACGCTGTAGTGCAGGCGCATGTGATCAGGGCGCAAGCGATACCCGATGCTCCCAGTCTCTCGACCGCCGCGTGACCACCGCAGCGTGCCGTCGAAGCTGCGATCGAACCATTGGCGTTTGAAATCGGCTAGATCCAGCTTGTGAAACTCGTCCGTTTTGCTCGCGCCGCGATTTCGCGCGCCCGATCCATAGCCGCCCATGATTTTGCCTCCGGTTTTCGCAATCATGTGCGAAGTGGACACCTCAATACCGCCCCGGATCAATTATATACGGGTGTTTCCACCTTAACAGTTTGTGCCCGATTTGCCGATGCACGCTCGCAATTTGCGGCGTTCGAAGCTATCTTGAACCCGTCGATTCTGATGCGTTCAAATCATTATTCTGGAGCGTTTGAATGACGCCGCCTCCAAACGGCAATTGGAAAATCCGGATCTCCGGCGCTCGTTTCAGTGTCATATCGCGTCAGTGAAACGATCTTCTCACGCGTAGCTACACGTCCCAGATTTCGGCCTTTTCGCTCCTGTCGTAAATGACCGGTGTCGATCAGCTCTTGCACAGCCTTAGCGGCGACGGATTCCGAAACGCCAATCATTCCGGCAACGCGTCTCGAACCCACAGGAAAGCTGTTAGGCTTTTCGGGTCGATACTTGGCAAATAGAAAGGCAATGAGTTTGAACGCATTTCCGTTGAGAGAAGCCCAGGCTGGATGACTCACATGGTGATCATAGATCCGAGCGTGCGGCCTGTCATGGCGGCTGGACTTGTAGAGCGGCTGAGACACAGGGATTCACGCGTCAATTTCAAGCCTCCCATTTCGAGGCGCTGTACAGCGCACGAATGTCTTCGGCGCGCCATACAGTCGTGCCTTTGCCCAGCTTCATGGGCTTGGGAAACCGGCCGTCTTTCACGCCCTGCCACCAAGTGGACTTGCTAACTGGGATGGGGCCGTAAGGTGCGAGGATGGATTTCAAGCGCACAAGGCCAGTGCTGGGAAAGTCGTAATCGTAAGACATGATGTCACCTCATCTGTTGAGCGGTGACCAAGGCTTAAGCGATCCGAGACGGAACTAAGTCGATATCGATTTTTCAATCTCGATTTCGGCAATGATAAGTCGATTTCGATTAATCATTTCGATTTGGTTGCTTCTTAATCCCGAGGCGCCGACATGCATCCCTAATGTGCTTTGCCGTAACTTCTGGTGTGAGTGAAAAGCCGATTGAAGCTATGTCGCTAGAAAGTTCGGCCGGTATAGCTGACTTCTTGGAAGCGGGGTCGAAACTATAGCCAACAATAGCCATTGCAGCGATCATCAGATCCTTTGAGTGCCGTTCCTTTGGTGACAGAGTTTCGCCCAGATTGTCATTTGCAGCTATCGGTCTGCCGGATTGGGATTCGTCCGATGCTGCCTGCAGCTCTGCGAGCTGCCTCGATACTTCGCGATTTTCTGCCATGAGTCTTTGTATGAAGGTCTCAGCTTTGTCGCGCCAGATTTCAAATTCACCAGAATCTCTATGAGCCGTAGCCAGCGCATTTCTTTGCTCGTCCAGCTCTGCTTGCCAAGCTAACTGATTGGCCCTTGCCCAAGACAAAACGCCGTTGAAGGCTGCCTCCCAGTCTTTGATGGGGTGGAACCGCTCGACCTGCTCTTTGAGCCCTGAAACGAACGGCATTGCCAAGCGCTCGATGAACTCAACAGCAGCGTTAGGCGGGCATTGCCAGGCGATCTGATTCGTTTCGGCGGCGCGAACGAAAACATCCAAACGCTCCAGAAACTCTAGCGAAAACCAGGAATGGGGATGCTTGTCGAAGCTTTCCCTATTTAATGACCATGGATGCTTGCCCAAAGACAACGCAGCTATTTCTGCCGGAGTCCAATAAGCCCTCGCCGCCCACTTATTCAGGTCAGCGGCATAATAGGGGTCAATCTGTTGCCCCGTGGCGCTTTCATTCGAGTGCTCAGGCATCCACCCTAGTCCGAACTACTACATATAGACGTCAGGTTAACCATAGCAGCTAGATGTCGCCCGATCGAATCCAAATTGCACTAGGTCGATCGCAGCATCGTTTCTATTTCCTTGGCCCACCAGTCGGCCATACGAAGACGCTCTTCCCAAAATCTGGAACGTTGATATGCGCGGCGGACTTGATCAGATCCAACGTGTGCGAGTTCTGCTTCGATAGCGTCTTCGTTCCATAGTCCGCTTTCGTTCAAAAGGCTCGAAGCGCTGGCGCGGAATCCGTGCGATGTGTGTTCGTCCTTTGCAAAGCCCATTCGCCGCAAGGCCTGGTTCATGGTGTTTTCGCTGATCGGTCGATCGCGGGCGATCAAAGACGGAAATGCGCGGTGGTTGCTGCCAGTTTCCGCTTGAAGCTGGCGAAGGATTTCAACGGCCATCGCAGGTAGCGGCTTAACATGCTCGCGGCGCATCTTGGTGCGGCTTTCAGGGATCGTCCAAATCGCCGCTTCGAGGTCAAACTCTTCCCAGAGCGCCAGCCGAAGTTCTCCCGGACGTGTATAGAGCAGCGCCATGAGCTTCAGCGCCGCACGGGTCGATGGCGAACCAGCCTCATAGGTCCAGATGGCTCGCACAAGGGATGCAAAGTCCTCGCGATTGGTTGCGGCCGCCATATGGGTCACTTTCGGCGCGATCAACGCGCCTCTCAGCGCATAGGTGGGATCATTGTCAGCGCGGGCCGTGGCGATGGCGTACCGAAAGACTTGTCCGATCGTGGAGCGCAGACGCTTTGCGCTTTCATGGTTGCCGAGTGCTTCGACCTTCCGGAGTGCGGTCAGGATCATTGGCGGCGTGATGTCCCGAATAGGATGCGCGCCGAAATCCTTGTTTGCCATGTCGATCAGCCATTTCTTCTTTTTAAGCGTCGTCTCGGCTTTTCCCTCCTTTCGCAGCTTGTCCACCAACTCGGCGGCGATATTCGCAAAGGTATGCGCATTCAGCGCGGCGCGCTCGTTGCGATCAGCTTTCTGCTTGGCCATCGGATCGATACCGTCTGCTAGCAGTGCCTTGGCGTCCTGGCGCTTCTCACGGGCGCGTGCGAGCGAGACTTCGGGGTATGCGCCGAAGGAAAGTAGCTGTTCCTTCCCGTCCGAGCGGTAGCGCATCCGCCAGAGTTTTGAGCCCGTCGCAGTGACGTGAATGTAGAGCCCGCCGCCATCGGCAACTTTATAGGCTTTTTCCTTCGATTTGAGGTGCCTGACCTGGGTGTCTGTTAGCGGCATTGGGCCGTTCCCTGCGGGTATCGTGATCCGGAATGCGGGGACTCAAACCCGCGATACCCGCAATCATACCCGCAAAATACCCGGATTCAAACAGACGTACCCGCACCCCTTCGGACACCGATCGGCGCCAGATCGCCTGTAGGTCATTGATTTTAATTGGATTTTGGACAAGAAAAAACCGCTCTGGAGAGCGGCTTGGTGCCCAGAAGAGGACTCGAACCTCCACTCCCTTGCGAGAACTACGACCTGAACGTAGCGCGTCTACCAATTCCGCCATCTGGGCACGGGGTAGGAAGGCGGTCAGATACGTCCTGATGCGCCGGGCGTCAACGGGGAATGCAGCGGTGCGAGCCGTGTTGCATCAGAAAATCGGCATCTGCGGTGCCGGCGGGCCTGCCGGACGGGGATCCGGGCGTCGATTGCACTGAAATCCGCCTGCTGGTTCAGGACTGGACGACGAAGAGGCCGGCGATGATCAGGCCGGCGCCGAGCGCGTATTTCACGGTCAGCGGCTCTTTCAGGAAAAAGGCGGCCATCAGGGGCACCAGCACGAAGGTGAGCGCCATGAAGGAATAGGCCATCGAGAGCGGCACCATTTTCAGGACATAGACCCAGGCGAGGGTGGCGATGCCATAGAGGGCGACCGCGACGAGGAAGACCGGGCTGAACAGGATCGAATAGAAGGGCGCGTCCGGCTTGTCGGCGAGCTGGATGCCGGTCTGCTTGAACAGCACCTGCCCGAACGCGATGGTCATCGGCGTCAGCACGAGCAGGCCATAGACCGGCAGCGACAGGGCCTTGATGGCGCTCATTGGCCGTCAGCCGTCCGCTGGGCGGGCGAGCCGGCGGCGGGCCCGTCCTGCCGGCGGTCGACAAGCGGCGTCGTGCCGGAGCGGTAATGCTCTCCCCGCGACGGCGCGATCGAGAGATAGTGGATGCGTTTCTGTTCGGCGCGGCCCCGGGCGACCGAGTCGAGGACGACGCCGGCAATGAAGGTCATCATCGCGCCGAGCAGGAGCGTCATGGCGAGCATCCATGTCGGGATGCGGTCGACCAGGCCGGTGGCGAGATAGTCGCGGATCACCGGCGCCATCAGGAAGACCGACGCGGCCAGAAGGAAGGTGGCGACATAACCGAAGAACAGGAAGGGGCGTGTCTCCTTCATCAGCATGCCCATCATGCGCAGGATGCGGAAGCCGTCGCGGAAGGTCGAGAGCTTGCTTTCGGAGCCGTCCATGCGGCGGCCATAGCTGAACTCGACTTCCGATACCGGCAGGCGCAGCATCGACGCGTGCACGGACATTTCGGTTTCGATCTCGAAGCCGGGCGACGAGGCCGGGAAGCTCTTGGCGAAACGGCGCGTGAAGGCGCGATAGCCGGAAAAGATGTCGGTGAACTCATTGCCGAAGAGGGCCTTGTACACCGTATTGAAGATGCGGTTGCCAAACGCATGGCCGTTGCGGCCGGCGTCCTGTTGCACATTGCGGCGGGTGCCGACGACCATGTCGGCCCGGTCGTCGAGGAGGGTCTGGATCATTTTCGGCGCGGCGGTCGGATCGTACGTGCCGTCGCCGTCGGCCATGAGATAAATGTCGGCATCAATGTCGGCGAACATCTGGCGCACGACATTGCCCTTGCCCTGGCGCCGAGACGTCACGACCGTGGCGCCCGCGAAAAGTGCCTGCTGGGATGTATCGTCACTGGAATTATTGTCATAGACAAAGATGCGGGCGCCCGGGAGCGCCTTGCGAAAGCCGAGCACAACGGCAGCAATCGACTTGCCCTCATTGTAGCAAGGCAGGAGTATTGCGATATTCAGGTCGCTGAAAGATATGTCGGTCACGCGTCCACCCATTGCCTCAATTTAGGCATTTCTACACGGGCGAAGGTTAAGGTCGCCTTTCAGGCACGCGACGGGGCGGGGGACGCAAGATGGACAAACCAGCCAGAACCGGAATGGCAGACTTGGCGATTGCGCTGGGCTTCGGCCTGCTGATGGTGGTGTCCCTGCTCGTTGTGAGCGCCGTGTCGGGACTGTTTTCCGCAGGCGCCATGGACGCCGACAATGCGATGCGGCTGGTCGAGATACAGGATTATCTTGGCGGCCAGAACTGGTTCGATGTCAGCCAGGCGCGGCTCGGCCCCGATGGCGGAACGGCGATGCATTGGTCGCGGCTGGTGGACCTGCCCGTTCTGGCGATCACGTCTCTGCTGGATATTTTCCTGCCGTCGGAGGCGGCCTTGCATTGGGCGACCGTGGTCTGGCCGCCGATCAGCGTGTTGCTTCTGGTCTGGGCGCTTGTCACGGGCGCGCGTTTCCTTGGCGGGCGCGAGACACTTGTCTTTACCTGCATCATCGCCGCGACGATCCTGTTCCGGCACCAGAACTTCCTGAGCGGCAGCATTGACCACCACAACCTTCAGCTCGGCTTTCTGGCCCTGTCGCTGGCCTTTTCGATCGACCCGCAACGCCGGCCGACAAGCCTCGCCATCGCGGGGGCAGCGCTGGCCTCCTCGGTTGCCATCGGCGCGGAGGTCTACCCGTTCGTGGCGGTGATCTGTGCGTTCCATGCGCTCGACTGGGCCCTGGCTGGGCGTGTCGCGCAGCGCGGCGCGATGGCGTTCGGCGTGAGCTTCGCCGCCATGACGGCGGTTTTCTTTGCTGCCTCGGTCGCTCCGGAAAACTATGGCGCGGTCTATTGCGATGCGCTGTCGCTTGCCACCGTGAGTGTGGCCTTGCTGGGCGGCGTCGGCCTCGCGCTGGCGGCGGTGGGCCTGTCCGGCAGGTCGTTGCCATGGCGTCTGGCCGCACTGGGCCTGATCGGGCTTGGCTGCGGCCTGCTGCTGGCATGGCAGGCGCCGCAATGCCTTGCGAACCCGCTGGACGGTCTGCCGCCGATCGTACGCACGCTCTGGCTGGAGAAAGTCGATGAGGCGCGGCCATTGTTTGCGGCGCGGCCCAACGCCTGGCAGGAAATCCCGTACATGACGGGCATAACCCTCGTCGCGGCCATTGTCTCGCTGTTCCAGATCGAGCTGGGAATCAACCGGCGCGCCCATGTCCTGTTCCTGCTCCTGCTGGTGCTGGATATCGTGCTGACGCTGCAACAGGTGCGGTTCTATGCTTTCGGGCATATTTTCGCGATCCTGCCGCTTGGGGCCTGGGTGGCGGGCCTGTTTGCCGGCAAGCCCGACGGGCGCGAGCGGGGCGTGGGCTATTTGCTGGCCCTGGCCGTGTCTGTGCCGCTGGTCTGGGGGGCGCCGGGCCTGTTCCTCAAATCGGCGTCAGGCAGCGGCGTGACCGTCGCGGATGCGGCCTGCGCCAGCCCGGACATGTTGTCGGTGCTCGATGCGCAACCTGAGGGGCTTGTGCTGGCCGTGGCCGACGCGGCGCCGGACATCCTGCGATTTACGGGCCAGCGGGCGCTTCATGGCCATTATCACCGCAATGCTGCCGGGATTGAAATGGCCCTGCGCATTTTCATTGCGCCGCCGGAGGCGGCCGCAGACCTGATGCGGGCCAATGGCGTCACCTATGTGCTCGCGTGTCCGTCACAGGGTGAATGGCAGATGCTGGCAGAGGGGGACCCCCAAGGGTTGGCCGCGCGGCTCGCGGCTGGCGACAAGATCGATTTCTTGACGCGCGTGGCAGGCAATGCGGGTGGCGAAACGCTCTATGCCGTGACGCGCTGAGGCGCAGGATCAGCCGCCAAGCACATAATCGGCTTCGGCCACGTAGCGGCTCGGGCCATCGCCCATATGGCTGGAATAGAGGTGGAAACTGTCCACCCAGAAGGCATCGCTGCAATAGGCGTGGCGCGGCGCGGCCCAGGCAGTGACCTCCTGAGGCGTGGTGCCGTGCAGGTAGGCGAGGGTGACGTGCGGTGTGAAATTGCGCCGGTCCGCCGGCAAGCCGAGGCGCCGGGCGGCACGTTCGCATTGGCCAGCGAGCGCGCGAAGCTCATCCGTCTCGCGCACCCGTGCCCAGATGGCGCTCGGCTCACGCCGGCCAAACCAGCCGACCCCCTCGAGCCGGATTTCAAGCGCAGGCGCTCTTATCTCGCCGAGCAGGTCATCAAGGTCGCGGGCCTGTGTTTGGCCGACGTCGCCGAAGAAGCGGAGGGTAATGTGGAAATTGCGTTCCGGTCGCCAACTCGCGCCCGTCAGGCCCGTCTGAAGGGCCTTCAGGCCGGGCGCGATGTCCGGATCGACAGGAAGGGCGGCGAACAATCGGTACATGCGGCCAATCTCAATCAGGATTGCGGGCAAAAGAAAACCCGGCCCCACCTGGCCGGGTTCCCGTCTAGCCTCTCGAGGCGCGTGGTTCAGCTGGCGAGATCGCCGAGCTTGCCGAAATGTTCAGCGAGCAAATAGTAGAACGTCACCCGTGATTTGGTGCCGCCCTCTGGTTGCAACTTGTCGCAGACGGCCTTGATCGCCGCATCGAGATCGTTCTTGTTTTGCGCAAGTCCGAGCTTGCCCCGGCACCAGCGCTCACGCACCCGGTCCAGCTCCCCTGAATCCGAGCAGGCCACCATGGAACTGTCCCGGTTACGTAGCGCAATGCCAAGGTGGCCCACGATTTTCTCTGCAGCGGCCTGATTGTAGCCATTTGCATACTTCTTGATGTTTTCGGCGTAAGCCGATGCGTCTGCCATTGTATATCCCCTTAGTTTTCCCGGTGCCCCAACCGTTGGAACTACACCAGATTGGGGAAATTACCCCTTGGTTAATATGAGTCAATGCAAAACGCGAAAGTCCATTCTCTTGGATTCAGGCCATAATGGGTGTTGTTCACTTGATTAATGTCGCAATGATGAAGCAAAGGGCCAGTATAGATTCTCTATTCTGCGACTATGTTGGGGACGACGAGGTGTATTCGTGCCAGCCGCGCGTCAGTGGTGATGATCCCGCCAAGGCGCCACATCCGGTTCTCCTTGCAGATGCCATCGAGTTTCACCATATTCCGATCTAGACGCATGTGTTTACGTGCGGATCAAAACAGAAGGGTATTAAACCTATGAACGAATTCAATCGGGCCTATACGCCAAAAACCGGCGCCGACTCGATGGACACGTCCGTCAATGAAGGCCTTCGCGCTTTCATGCTCGGCGTTTACAACAAGATGGCACTCGGCTTGCTGCTGACGGCAGGCCTTGCCTATGCCTTCGGGGCCATGGTTCCGGAGAATGTAACGCTAACGCTGCTGACCGGACCAATCGGCATGGTCATCATGTTCGCGCCGCTGGCCATTCTGCTGCTGTCCGGCTTCGTCATGAAGAACCCGTCGCCCTTGGCGGCGAACCTCGTCTACTGGTCGGTTGTGTCCCTGATCGGTATCGGCATGGGTGCCATCGTTTATGTCTATGCGCGTCAGCCTGACGGCATGATGATTGTCTCGAAGGCCTTCCTGACGACGGCCATCGCCTTTGGCGGCCTGTCGCTCTACGGCTATACGACCAAACGCGACCTGTCGGGCTTCGGCACGTTCCTGATCATGGGCGTTATCGGCATCATTGTCGCGTCGCTGTTGAACATGTTCATCTTCAAATCGAGCATGATGCACATGGTCATCTCGGTAATCGGCCTGTTGCTGTTCGCCGGCCTGACGGCTTTCGATACGCAGCGCCTGAAGAACATGTATTTCCAGCTCGTCGGCGATTCACGGGCCATGGCGGTCGCCACCACCTATGGCGCGCTGAGCCTCTATCTCGACTTCGTGAACATGTTCCAGTTCCTGCTGGCCATCATGTCCGGCCGCGACTAGACGCATTGCACATTTGAAAATTCGCGCCCCGCTGCTCAATGAGTGGCGGGGCGCTGTTTTTGTGACGACCGGATTTGCACCGAGGCTCAGGCTTCTGGCATTTCACCGCCCGCTGGCGGGACCGCTGCACTATTCCCGCTGGCCGTCACAAAATCATGAACTGGGGCAAACATAGCTTCTCCCTGTTCCGTTAGTTTCCATTTTCCGCTTGATGCTCGCTCGATCAAATTTGCCTCTTCGAGGCGATACAAATTGTTACGAATGTCGCTGGGGGCAGGTGCGTCGTCGTTGTCCCAATTCTTGAAGGCCTTTCTCGCAATAGTGCTTTGTGAGAGCTGTCCCACCTTCGCCAATTTTAGGCTCGCCAAAATCGCGGTGTCGGCTGCAAGTCGCATGGCAGAATCGGCACTTACTTTCGAGAACGCAGACATCGGCGGCAGGCCACGAACGTAGCTTCTGTAGTCGAAGAACTTGTTCCATTTGGTCTGCACGCGTTCCAACTCTTCGCTCAACCGGTTTAATTCCTCCTGAAACTGATCATCCACATTCGTCATGACAGCTACATAGCTGATGCCCGTTCTCACGCCAAACAAAATGTTGCATCAATCTTATAAGTAGATGCAAAACGGAAAAAAAATCACTACTAAAAACAATTGATTGACAATCATAAAATCATTGTTTAAAGCCAATAGGCTTTAATAAATTTTTTTCCAAAAAAGTTATTGGGTCTTGTTTGGCGCATTGCGGAATAGTAGCGGCTCGGCTAACCCTCCGGGCCAGACATATCCCCAACGCTTTCAGGAGTTTTTGACCCATGGCCCGCAAGAAAATCGCGCTTATCGGATCCGGCATGATCGGCGGCACGCTCGCCCATATCGCAGCCCGCGAGGAGCTTGGCGATGTCATCCTGTTCGACATTTTCGAAGGCCTGCCCCAGGGCAAGGCGCTGGATATTGCCGAGTCGACCCCGGTCTACAACGCGTCGGTCGGCCTGAAGGGCGCCAATGACTATGCCGATATCGCCGGCGCCGACGTTTGCATCGTGACGGCAGGCTTCCCGCGCAAGCCCGGCATGAGCCGCGACGATCTCGTCTCCAAGAATCTCGGCGTGATGAAATCGGTGGGAGAGGGTATCAAGGCGAACTGCCCGAACGCGTTCGTCATCTGTATCACCAACCCGCTCGACGCGATGGTCTGGGCCCTGCAGCAATTTTCCGGCCTGCCGACCAATATGGTCGTCGGCATGGCGGGCGTGCTCGACAGCTCGCGCTTCGCCTATTTCCTGTCCGAAGCCACCGGCGTCTCGGTGGCCGACATTCACGCCTGGACGCTGGCCGGGCACGGCGACAGCATGGTGCCGATGGTGCGCCACTCGACCGTGGGCGGCCTGCCGCTGCCGCAACTGGTCAAGCAGGGCTGGCTGACGCAGGACAAGCTGGACGCAATCGTTGACCGGACGCGTAAGGGCGGCGGCGAGATTGTTGCCCTGTTGAAAACCGGCTCGGCCTATTATGCGCCAGCCGAATCGGCCATTGCGATGGCAAAATCCTATCTCGGCGACCAGAAACGCGTCCTGCCGGCGGCCAGCTGGTGTGAAGGCGAGTATGGCGTGAACGGCATGTATGTCGGCGTACCGACCCTGATCGGCGCCGGCGGCACCGAGAAAGTGATCGAATTCGATTTCAACGATCAGGAACAGGCCATGTTCACCGCATCGGTGGCTGAAGTTCAGAAACTGATCGACGATTGCAAAGGGCTCGAGCCCTCGCTCGCCTAGGAGCCAGACATGGCCATCGGGCCGACAATCGAAACAGAGCGCCTGATCCTCCGCCCGCCAAGGGCGGAGGATTTTGACTCATGGGTGGCGTTTCACGCCGACGCCGAGGTGATGGAACACCTTGGCGGTGTGCAGGGGCCGGAGCTGACATGGCGGTCCATGTGCACGATGACCGGTGCCTGGACGATCCGGGGCTTTTCGATGTTTTCCGTGATCGAGAAGGCAACCGGCAACTGGGTCGGGCGCCTCGGCCCGTGGCAGCCAGAGGGCTGGCCGGGCACTGAAGTCGGCTGGGGCCTTGCCCGCAGCGCCTGGGGCAAGGGCTATGCAACCGAAGGCGCTTCGGCGGCGATCGACTATGCCGTGGACATCCTTGGCTGGGACGAGGTGATCCACACAATCGACCCCGCCAATACGGGGTCGATCAAGGTGGCCGAACGGCTCGACAGCCGCGTGCTGCGCCAGGCCTCGGCGCCGCCGCCCTTCACGGGTACGCAGTGGGACGTCTATGGCCAGAGCGCGGATGACTGGCGGTCACGCCGGATCAAAGGCGCGTGAGGCAGGCCTGAATCGTCTCGCCGGGCGCGCGCTTTACGGTTAGCCTCTGGCTCAACCGTTCAAGGAGACTGCCCGTGTTACGCACCCTTTCCCTCGCTTCCGTGATTGCCCTCTTGCCTGCCGCTGCAGGCGCGCAGGAAACGACGGACACCGAACTGCACACAAAATCCGTCGAAGCCGACAAGGCCGTTGCGGCCCTGGCGGAAACCCCGGAGATCGGGCTGGCTGACGGTGTTCAGGCGCCGGTCGTTGCGCTGCTCGATACGAGCGGGACGACGCAAACTTTCGAAACACTGGCAGGCGCCAGAGGCACGGTCGTGGCCTTCGTGCGCTCGGCCGACTGGTGCCCCTATTGCAAGAAGCAGCTGATCGACCTCGAAGCAGCCGCGGCGCCGCTGGCGGACGCCGGCTGGACGCTTGTGGCCGTGTCCTATGACCCGGTCGAAACGCTGGCTGGCTACAAGGCGGACAAGGGCCTGTCATATGCGCTCCTGTCAGATGAAGGTTCGGTCGCGATCAAGGCGTTCAACCTGCTGAACACGGAGATGAAACCCGGCTCGCGCTATGATGGCATTCCGCACCCGGCCATCGTGTTCATCGGTGCCGACGGCACGATCAGGCAGACGCTGCGCGAGGATGGCTACAAGGCCCGTCCGGCGGTCGACCTGGTGATCGAGACGGCAGAGGGCTTGTAGGTTTTTCACGGCCGCTGCCCTTTCATGGGGCGGCGGGGTGGCTTAGCGTGCCGGTATCAAACAGCCGGAGACGAAACCATGTTGAGATCCCTGACCCTGTTCGCGCTTGCGGCCCTTGGAACCGTGATGCCTGCCAGCGCAGACCAGGCTGAAATCCTGGATCCGGCGATCAGGGCGCAGGCCGTGGCATTGATGGAATCGGGGCTGCAGGACGATGTCGGGCTTGAATTCACCGAAAGCCTGACGACCGAGATCGGCCCGCGGATGGCCGGTTCCGACGCGGAATGGCGTGCCCGGCAATGGGCCATGATCAAGCTGAAGGACCTGAATTTCCAGCAGGCCTATATCGAAGATTTCAACATTCCCTTTTGGCAGCGGGTGACCGAGACGGCGTCCGTTGTGGGGCCGAACCCGCAGAAACTCGTCGTCACGGCACTGGGCGGATCGCAGGCGACGCCGGAAGGCGGGCTGGAGGCCGAAATTGTCCGCTTCACGAGCCTTGCCGACCTGCAGGCCGCGCCAGCGGACATGCTGACAGGCAAGATCGCCTTCATCGACGAGCGCATGGTGCGTACCCAGGACGGGTCCGGCTATGGGGCGGCAGTGGCGAAGCGCGGGGGATGTGCGGAGGCGGCAGCCGCGCTCGGTGCCGTTGCCTGCCTCATTCGCTCGGTGGGCACGGATGATCATCGCATGCCGCATACGGGCGGCATGAAACGGGACGGCGCCTCGGGCGCGTTGCCGGCGGCCGCCCTGTCGCCCCCTGACGCCGACCAGCTGGCGCGCCTGCTGGAACGCGGGCCGGTGACGGTCAATCTCGATATCCAGGTTGAGACATCTGCTTCGGCAGCCTCCGGCAATGTCATCGCGGAAGTGGAAGGCAATAGCCGGAAGGATGAGATTGTTCTGATCGGCTGCCATCTCGACAGCTGGGACCTCGGCACCGGCGCGATCGACGATGCGGCCGGATGCGGGATTGTTGTCGCTGCGGCGAACCTGATCCAGCAATTGCCGGGCAAGCCCAAGCGGACGATCCGGGTTGTGCTCTACGGTTCGGAAGAAGTCGGCCTGTTCGGGGGTCGCGCCTATGCCACGGCCCACGCAGACGAACTGGACAAGCATGTTCTGGCCGCTGAAAGCGATTTTGGCGCCGGGCGTATCTGGCGCCTGACAAGTGGCGTCGGTGAGGGCGCGCTGGACTATGTCGCTGCGATGCAAAGCGTTGTCGCACCGCTTGGTATCATTCCGGCCGACAACAATTCGAGGGGCGGTCCGGATATCATGGTTCTGAGCGCGTCAGGCGTGCCGGTTCTGGGGCCCGGACAGGACGGGACAGACTATTTCGACCTGCATCACACGCCGGACGACACGTTCGACAAGATTGATCCGGCAGCCTTCCGGCAGAACGTCGCGGCCTATGCGGCACTGACATATATGGCCGCGCAGACGGATTGGGATTTCCGCAAGGCGGCAGCACCAGAGGGCGAAGACCAGTAGGGATGACCGACCGGCCGGGGCGGATCGCCGCCAGCCTCGATTCCGTCCACGAAGCCCTGCGCATGGCGCGGCGGGAAGTGGCGGGTGTGGACGCGGATGCAGCGCGGTGGCGCTGGGTGTCAGTGGGTCTGGTGATCGCGCTCCAGGGCGCCCTGGTTGCCGCGCTGAGCGGATACGAGACGGCGGCAGATGCGGATGTGGTCGATCCATCCAGTCCGGAGCGGTTTGCGCCGGTCACGCTGCTATTGCGGCGGGCCCGGTCGACGGACTTTCTCAATGCGCCCGAACGGGTCGAAATAACCGGTTCGGCCCTGCGCCAGATCGAGCGCCTGATCGCTTACCGCAATGCCGTCGTGCACGGGCTGGGCGCAGGTGACGCCGAGGGGGTGGCGAAGGGGTGCGGAAAAGTGCTGGGCATGTTGCGCCATCTCGTATTGTCGCATCCCGCGTTCGGCGCGTCGCCGCATCACCTCGTTTGTACCCTGATCTCCGACGAGATTTCGGGGATTGAGCGCCTGCTCGCGGACAGGTGTTAATATCCGGGTCATGCGGCCATGGCATGAATGCCGGTCATGCGACCTCTCCTGCGCCCGCTTCTTTTGACATGTGCTGCCTTCGCGCTGATCGCGGCGGCGCCGAACACGTTCACGCGGGAAGAACTCGAGGCGCTCGAAGCCGAGCGCCACGCCGCCATGACCCGGATGGAGGCCCTGCAGGCCGCCGGAGAGGAGACCGAGACGGACCTTCGGCAGATCGACAGCAAGCTGATTTCCGCGGCGATGGAATCGCGCCGCCGTGAAGAACAGGCTGTCGCATCCGAAAAGGCGCTGATCGATCTCGGCACACGACGCGCAGTCGCACAGGAAAGCCTGCTTGTGGACCGCCAGGCGCTGGAAGACCTGCTGGCGGCCCTCGCGGCCTCGAACCGCCGCAAGCCGCCGGCGCTGATCGTTTCGCCGGGCAAGGCGAATACCGCCGTACGCCGGGCGATCCTGATGAGCCAGACGACACCGCGCCTGGCGGCGCGCGCCAGCGACCTGTCGGGCGAGATCGATGAACTCAACCTGCTCGAGCGCCAGATACGGGGTGAACGCGCGCGGCTTGAGGCGGCCGAGGCGACGCTGGCCCTGAAGCGGGTCGAGATCGAACGGCTGGCCGCGGCCAAGCGTGGCAGTTTCGAGGATATCGCCGGCGACATCGATGAATTGCGCGCGCGGGCCGATACGCTGGGCCGCGAGGCGAAAACGCTGCGCGACCTGCTGGCGGCCCTCGAGTCGGATGCGCCGTCGGCGCCCGGGATGAAACCGACCCTGCGGCCGAAGCTGGCCTCTGCCTCCACATCATCCTCGCGGGCGAAATCGCCTGCTCCGACCGTGCGCCGCACGCCGGTCTCGCGTCCGCTCGGCAAGGCGGCTCTGGGCGGACTGATGCAGCCGACGGCCGGCAGTGTCGTGTATGGTTTCGGCGACAAGATGCCGACAGGCGGCAAGACGGAATGGATCACATTTTCGACACGGCAAGCGGCGCAGGTCGTGGCGCCGATCGACGGTAAAGTCGAGTATGCGCGACCATTTCGCAGCTATGGATCAATGTTAATTTTGCGCACAAGCGATGGATACCATGTTATTCTTACAGGCATGAGCCGAATCTATGTCACCGAAGGCCAGACAGTGTCAGCGAAAGAGCCGGTTGGGCGCATGCCGGACCGCGCAGACCCGCCGCCGCAGCTCAATATGGAATTAAGGCTTGGCGACAAGGTGATGAATCCGGCACAGTGGTTGCCGAGTGGCAAATAGAGGTCACGCATGACGGAGGATTGGAATATGCGTTCACTGCTGACAGGAGCCGCACTCGGGATTGTTCTGGGTGGCGCAGCGGTCGGGTTTTCCGCCCTCGCATGGCCCCAGGAAAAGCCTGCCGATCCGCGCATGGTGACCTACCAGCAGCTGGAGCTGTTCGCCGAAATCCTCGCACGCGCCCGTCAGGACTATGTGGTCGACGTTGACGAAAGCGCCGCGATGGAAGCGGCCATCAATGGCATGCTGACCTCGCTGGACCCGCATTCGGGCTATCTGAACCCCGACGATTTCCGCTCGATGCAGGTGCAGACGTCCGGCGAATATGGCGGTCTTGGCATTGAAGTGACGATGGAAGACGGTTTCGTCAAAGTCATCTCGCCGATGGACAATACGCCGGCCAGCCGGGCGGGCATCCAGAGCGGTGACCTGATCACCGCGATTAATGGCAAGCCGATCATCGGCCAGACCCTGAACGATGCGGTCAAGGAGATGCGCGGCGACAAGGGAACCGACATCCTGATCACCATCCTGCGTGTCGGCGAAGACCCGTTCGACGTGACGCTGACCCGCGAAGTGATCGAGCAGAAATCGGTTACCTGGAAAATGCAGGAGAACGATATCGGCTATTTGCGGATTTCCAGCTTTAACGAGCGCACGACCTTGCTGCTCGAAGAGGGCATCGAGGGTATTTCCACAGCGACCGGCGGGCGTCCGAAAGGGCTGATCGTCGATCTGCGCAACAATGGCGGCGGATTGCTGGACCAGGCCGTGTCGGTGTCCGACATGTTCCTGTCGGGTGGTGAAGTCGTCTCGACGCAGGGTCGCCGGGCATCTGACATCGAGCGCTACAATGCGCGCACAGGCGAGGTCTTCAAGGGCGTGCCAATCGTCGTCCTGATCAATGGCGGGTCTGCGTCTGCGTCCGAAATCGTTGCCGGTGCCCTGAAGGACCGGGGCCGCGCGACGATTATTGGCACCACCAGCTTCGGCAAGGGATCGGTCCAGACCGTCATTCCGCTGGGGGCTGATCGCGGGGCCATTCGCCTGACAACAGCGCGCTATTACACACCGTCCGGTCGCTCGATTCAGGCGCTGGGCATCGACCCGGATATCGAAATTACCCAGGCGCGCCTGACCGAGGAAGAACTGGCCAAGATCAAGCGCTGGTCGGAAGCTGACCTGCCGCATGCGCTGGCCAATGAAGACGGTGAGAAACGCCACGAAATGACGATGCCCGACGAGCAGCCGCCTGAAGACTACAAAGGCGAGGACTTCCAACTGGAACGGGCCGTCGAGATGTTGAACGAAGGCACTGTCACTGCCAGTGCTTTTCGCCGTGCAGGTTAAGGCCTGTTTGCATCCTGTTAACCAGATTGCCGCATTCTAGGTCGTTCAGGATTCCACTTGTTGATCACGTGAGGTCGCCGCATGCCGTACCGGAGAGACGTTGAACCGTCTCCCCTTCGCACCGGAATTGTCCATGCAGGCCTGAGCCTGCTGGTATTCGGCGGTGTGGCGGGAGCTCTCGGCGTTGGTATCCAGTTTTCTGGTGATCCGTCTGCAGCTGGCCCGCGCCAGCAGCTTGCCCTGTTCGAAACGGTCGACGACGCCAAGCCCGCGCTCAAGTCGCGGCTGAAGACGGATGCGTCGGATACGGTCATGGCCGCCACCCTGGACGATGATGGCTATGCCGAGGTCGATAGCGGCGATGAGCCGAGCCTCGGGATCGATTATGCCGACGGGTCTGAAGCGACCGGAACCGGTGGCCCTTCGGACGACCCGGTTGCCGACGCCGCCAATGTGGGCGTGCGCATCAATGGCAAGCTGGTGAAGCCGGGCGAATCCTATGGCGAAGTCACGGCGATCGTCTCGCTTGACTCGGCACCGATCTCCGGCATGTCGGAAACCATCAATGGCGTGCGCCTGCCGCGCATCGCTGCGGACGGCCGGGCCCCTGCAGAGGCTTACGCGCGTCCGTTCGCCAATCCGGGCCAGCAGCCGGTCGTGGCGCTTGTCGTCGGCGGCCTCGGTATCAATGCCACACACACGAAATCAGCGATCGAGGAATTGCCGCCCGAAGTGACGCTGTCCTTCGCGCCGGATGCCCAGCGGCTGCAATACTGGATCAATCGCGCCCGCGCGTCCGGCCATGAAGTGCTGATCGAGCTGCCGATGGAAAACTTCGATTATGGGCGCATGAAAATGCATCCGCAGACCCTGCTCGCCGGACGGGGCGCCGATGTGAACGTGTCGCGCCTGAATACGCTTCTCGGGCGCGCGTCGGGCTATTTCGGCGTGATCAATTACCAGGGCGCGAAATTCTCGGGCGATGCCGATGCCGTGCGGCCCGTGCTCGAGGCCTTGAGCCGCCGCGGCGTGGCCCTGGTCGAGGATGGCAGCCTTGAGGATGCCAGTTTTGACGCGGTGGCCGATGCCACGCGCGTGCGCTACGTCAAGGCGTCTTCTCCCATCGACACCAAGCTGACGGCGGAAGACATCAACCTGGAACTGCTCGAGCTGGAAACGCTCGCCAAGGAAAAGGGCGCGGCCATGGGGGCGGGATATGCCTTCCCGATCACCATCGAGATGGCCAAGATCTGGACCAGCGAACTCGGCCAGAAGGGTATCCTGCTGGCCCCCGTGTCAGCCCTTGTCGGGACGACGCCTGCAGAATTGGTCGAAGACGACCGAGTCCACACTGGCAGCATTGCACCGGCTCCTGTAAACCCTGCCGGGTGAAAGCATCGATTCTAGACCCCGAACGGTACCGGCCGAATGTCGGACTCGCCCTCTTTTCGAAGGCGGGCCATGTCTTCATAGGTCGCAGGATCAATGGCCGCGGCGCCTTTCAGTGGCAGATGCCGCAGGGCGGCGTCGACAAGGGCGAGTCCGCGCGCGACGGGGCCCTGCGCGAGCTGGAAGAGGAAATCGGGGTGCCCGAGAAACTCGTCGATGTCCTCGAGGAGACCAGCGACTGGCTGTATTATGATTTCCCGCCCGACCTGAAGAAGCGTTTGCCGGGTCCCTATATCGGGCAGCGCCAGAAATGGTTCGCATTCCGCTTCAAGGGATCTGACAGCGACGTGCGGCTCGACCGGCACACGCCGGAATTCGATGCCTGGCGCTGGGCCCCGCTCGAGGAGACGCCAGGACTGGTTGTGCCGTTCAAGCGGCTCGTCTATTCCGAAGTGGCCCAACGGTTCCAGCGCTGGACCGACCCCGTGCAGGGTGCCAAGATCGCGCAAGGCTGAGGGAGGGCTTATGGCCAAGACGCTATTGATGATTCACGGAATCGGGTGCGGCGGCGACGCCTGGGACCGGATGCGACCCGGGTTCGAAGCGGCTGGCTGGGCCTGCGAAGCGCCAACCCTGTTTCCCGACCAGCGGACCCTCGACAATCCACCAGCGACGCTCTCCAACCTTGGCTTTGATGACTATGTGGCCGCGATGGCGGAGGCGGCCCGCAAGATTGCGCATGATACCGGCGCCAAGCCGGCTGTGATCGGGCATTCGATGGGCGGGCTGATTGCGCAATGCCTGGCGGAGCGAGGCCTGGTCTCGCAGGCCGTGTTCCTGACGCCGGCCCAGCCGAAAGACTGTTCTGAAGTCAGCCTGTCGGTCGCCTATACGTTTCTCAACATCCTCCTGACCCGCGACCGCAAGCGCGCCTACAAGGTCTGGCGGTCGGGCTTCCGGTTCGGCGTCCTGAATCGCGTTCCGAGGCGGCGGCATGACGATATCTATGCGCGGGCGCGATTTGATTCCGGCAAGGTGTATGGCGACCTGACCGACGGGATCGAGGTCGACGAAGGCCTCGTCACTGTTCCGACCCTGACAATCGCCGCCTCGCACGACCGCGCCACGCTGGCGCGGGCCGTGCGCAAGGTGGGCGAGAAATATGCCCGCGCGCCGGTGCCGGGCGACTTTTTCGAATATCCCGATAATGCGCACTGGATTGTCGACGAGCCGGGAACCGATGCCGTCGTGGCCGATATCGTGGAATGGCTGGATGAACCGTTTGGAGATCATGCGTGATCGAGGAAGAGGCCCACGGGGTTCATGACTATGTGGCCGACCCGAGAAATGCCGATGTGCTGATCTCGGTGAATGGCGACATGAAACATCGCGATGACGCCGTCGTCTCCGTCTTTGATAGCGGCTACATTCTCGGTGATGGTGTCTGGGAAGGCCTGCGCGTGTCGCATGGCGGCGTCGCCTTCCTGCCGGAACATCTCAAGCGCCTTTATGCCGGCGCCAAGACGATCGACATGGATATCGGCCTGACCAGGGATGAGCTGACGGCGCGCCTTATGGACTGCCTCAAGGCCAATGGCATGACCGATGGCGTGCATATCCGGTTGATGGTGACGCGCGGGATCAAGAAGACGCCGTACCAGGGGCCGCGCTTCACGATCGGCAAGCCGACCATCGTGATCATCCCGGAATACAAGACGCCGGTGCCGGACATCGTCGCAAAGGGCGTAACCCTGTTTACCGTGCACCAGCGCCGGACGGGGCCTGCCGAGCAGGACCAGAAATTGAATTCGCATTCGAAGCTCAACTGCATCCTCGCCTGCATCCAGGCCGACAAGGCGGGCGCCGACGAGGCGCTGATGCTGGATGCGGACGGCTTTGTCGCGACCTGCAATTCGACCCATTTCTTCATCGTGCGCGATGGCGAAGTCTGGACCAGCCCGCCGGACTATTGCCTTGGCGGCATTACGCGCGGGAACATTATCCGGGTCTGCCGCGAGGCGGGCATTCCGATGTTCGAGAAGCGCTTCTCGCTATTTGATGTCTATTCGGCGGACGAAGCCTTTATCACGGGCACATTTGCCGGGCTGACGCCGGTGCGGGAAGTGGACGGACGGACGATCGAACATGTCGGCGGGCCGATGAGCCAGCGCATCAGCGGGCTTTACAAGCAGCTGGCTGCCACGAGCCTGACGCCGATTTCATGAGTGCGGTCCGGCGCATTGCCATGTGGTCGGGCCCGCGCAACATGTCGACGACGATGATGCGGAGCTTTGGCGCGCGGGCAGATTGTGCGGCGCTGGACGAGCCGTTTTACGCGGCCTGGCTGGTTGCAGCCGGCGAGACCCATCCGATGCAGGCGGAGATCCTGGCGAGCCAGCCGAATGATGCGGATGGCGTGTCAGAATTGCTTCTGGCGCCGCTGCCGGATGGCAAGACGGTGCAATTCCAGAAGCAGATGACGCATCACATGATGCCGGACTTCCCGCTCGATTGGGCGGCGCATTGCGACCATGCTTTCCTGATCCGGCATCCGGCGCGGGTGATTGCGTCCTACAGGAAGAAGATGGACGATTTGAGCCTGGAGGCGATCGGGTTTCCGCAACAGGCGCGCCTGTTCGACGCGATGCGCGCGCGGACGGGGAAGATGCCGCCGGTGGTCGATTCAGATTGCATCCTCGCGGATCCCCGTTCTGTCCTGCAGCGTCTTTGCGCGGCGCTGGATTTGCCGTGGGATGAGGGCATGCTGGCCTGGGAGCAGGGACCGAAGCCGGAAGACGGGGCCTGGGCGCCGCACTGGTATGACGCCGTGTGGGCGTCGGAAGGGTTCGGGGCCGAAGCGGGACCGTTGCCGGAATTGAGCGGCGCGGCGGCGGACATCGAAAAAGAGGCGCTCGCGATTTACGAACGCCTGCTTCAGTTTCACGTCTGAGCCTGCGCCAGCGGCGCCTGTGAGGGCGCTTGGGGGGGTGGTTCGGGTGTGCTGAGGGGGTGGCACGGGTCAGGTGTCGGGGATCACTCCAAACGCCCACTCTTCCCGGCAAAAGCCGGGACCCAGTGCGTTACGTCCGGCCCGTGTGGCACTGGGCCCCGGCTTTCGCCGGGGTGAGCGGACAAGAGGGGAAAGCGGTTTTTCACCCGAGAGGACCCGTCCCAGCCGATCCGACACAGGTGCACGAAGAGTGCCCGGACGATACCCGGAGAGATCGTCAGACAATCGGATGACCACGACCCGGCCGTTCCACGCGACGCCCCAGAGCATTTCGGAGCCCGGACCGCCTGCCGCACGGAACCATGCCTTCAAACGCTGGATGCGCCAGAAGATAAGCGGCCAGAGCGGCAGCAGGTACCAGGGCAGGCCCGGCATCGGGGTGAGGAGGGAAAAGCTCGGCATCGCGGTGCATTATACACCGGGTACGGCAGGGTGTGGACACATTGGGCCTCACCTCCCGTCGCAAGGCGAAGGGAGGTGAGAAAAATGTGGGAGAGAGGCAATGCCGCCCGTGTCAGGCCAGCCTATTGCTCGGCGGCCCGCAGGAAACGATTGCGCAGGTCTGCGTCAGACTTGAACACGCCGGTAAACTGGGTCGTTATCGTGGTGACGTCCTTGTGGTGGACGCCCCGGGTCGACATGCATTCGTGCACGGCTTCGATCAGGACGGCGGTGCCCATCGGTGCGAGGCTGTCAGTGATCGCATCGCAGATCTGTGCGGTCATCGTTTCCTGCGTCTGGAGGCGCTTGGAAAAGATCTCGACCACGCGGGCCAGCTTGGAAATACCGACGACGGCCGCCGATGGCTTGTAGGCGACATAGGCCTTGCCGATGAAGGGCGCCATGTGGTGTTCACAATGGCTCTCGACGTCGATATTGCGCAGGATGACGATGTCGTCATAGCCCTGAACGTCTTCGAACGTCCGTGACAGGTACTTCACGGGATCTTCGTCATAGCCCGCAAACCACTCCTTGTAGGCATTGACGACACGCTTGGGCGTGTCGAGCAGGCCTTCGCGGCGGGGGTCGTCACCTGCCCATGCAATGAGCGTGCGCACGGCTTCTTCAGCCTCTTGCACAGTGGGGCGAACCAAGGGTTCTCCGCGAGACGTTTCGTTCTTGGGAGTGATGGCATCCATGGCCATGGTTAAGTGTCCTTCGACTGAGGGACGGAGGTCGAGCCGAGGCTTGGTCTGGGAAACCGGATGGCCCCCTGCCCGGACTTAACGCCCGCCCGAGTTGATACCCTCAGGGCGATAGTTGGGAAGATAGGCGCGCGAATGCGCTGTTTCCAGAGAATTCTACGGTGACGCCGAGTAAACGGATGTTGTAAATTTTATTGCCCGGCCCCGTGCCGGGTGATATTGCGCCGTCGTGGATATGAACCGGCGCGCCTGCAGATTGCCAAAAGGCTGTTGTTGTTAAGACAGCAAGCGCCCATTAGGGCATCTCGCCCTGTTTATGGGGCATTTCACTTCCTGTTTCCTCGTTCGAGCCCGAAATTCCATGACTCTTAGTATCCATGACACCGCAAAACGCGAAAAACGCGTGTTTGAACCGCAAGATCCTGCCCGTGTGACGCTCTATGTCTGCGGCCCGACCGTGTATAATTACGCCCATATCGGGAATGCGCGCCCGCCGATCGTGTTCGACGTGCTGCGCCGGGTGCTGGCCAGCAAGTATGGCGCCAAGGCCATCGTCTATGCCCGCAACATCACCGATATCGAGGACAAGATCATTGCGGCGGCGCTGGAGACCGGTGAGCCGATCGAGAGGATCACGCACAAATTCGCGAAAATCTACAATGACGACATGGCCGCGCTGAACGTTGCTCCGCCGACCGTCGAGCCATGGGCAACGGGTCATGTGCCCGAAATGATCGAGATGATCGAGAAGCTGGTGCGCAAGAAATACGCCTATGTCGGCGCGCAGGGCGTGTGGTTCTCGGTCAGCGCGATGCCGGACTATGGCAAGCTGTCAGGCCGCAAGCCGGAGGACAATGAAGCCGGGGCGCGGGTCGAGGTGGAGACCGACAAGCGCGATCCCGCCGATTTCGCGCTGTGGAAGTTCGCCAAGCCCGGCGAGCCCGAAGACGCGATCTGGGACAGCCCGTGGGGCCGGGGCCGCCCCGGATGGCATATTGAATGCTCGGCCATGGCGGCCAAGCACCTGGGCAAGACCATCGATATTCACGGCGGCGGCATCGACCTGCAGTTCCCGCACCACGAGAACGAAATCGCGCAATCGGAATGCGCGCATGGCGAAGTGATGGCGAATTACTGGATGCACAATGGCTTCCTCGACATGGGCGGGGAGAAGATGTCGAAATCGCTCGGCAATGTCGTGCTGATCCATGAGCTGCTGGAGGCCTGGCCGGGCGAAGTGCTGCGCTTTGCGATGCTGAGCGGGCACTACCGCGCGCCGCTGGACTGGAACGAGGACCTGTTGAAACAGGCCAAGACCACGCTCGACCGGGTGTATGGCGCGCTGCGCCGCGTGTGGGACCAAGAGGGGGGGCATGGGGGTGACAAGGGGGTGCTGAGGGCACTGTCCGACGACCTCAACACGCCCGAGGCGCTGGCCGAATTGTCGCGTCTTGCCAGCGAGGCGAACACGGCCGCCGATCACAAGGACAATGACGCGATGGCGAATGCCCGGGCGAACCTGCTGGCGGCGGGTGAGCTGCTGGGCCTGCTGACCCATACGCCGAAAGAATGGGAGCAGGGCCTTGATGCGAGCGGAAACGCCCGGATCGATGCGCTGGTACAGGCGCGGATCGATGCGCGCACGGCGCGCGACTGGGCCGAGGCGGACCGGATCCGGGACGAACTGGCCGCCGAGGGAATCGAAATCATGGATGGACCGTCGGGTTCGACCTGGCGCCGGGTCTAGGCAAGCGTCAAATTTGGTCGAAATTCGCATGCCGGTGCGAACGCGATCTTTCAGTCTGCCGCCTATGCAGGCTTTCCCACCTCCCGCCGGGGTCCGGTTGCCACCAGGCAAGGGCCGCGCGGAAATCATATAACCTCAGTCCCCCGGCTCGCCGGGGGATTTTTTTTGGCCGGTGCTTCCTGTCTGATCGTTAAATTGACCCTGCCGGGCGGCGCATGAGACGAACAGGGCCTCGGGACTAGAACCCCCGTTTCAATGCACCCAATCCCCTTCAGGGCCGTCCTCTTCCCAGCGGTTGAGGACGGCTCCTTTTTGTCCGCGCGTGACGCGGCAGCTTGCGATCATGGCGGGCCGGGTCCATCTTTGCCGGTGATGAGCGACCTGTATCACAACCGTATCCTCGAACTGGCGGCGAACATTCCGCATCTCGGCACCCTTGAGGGCGCCGAAGCCTCGGTGCTGAAAGTGTCCCGCGTCTGCGGATCGACCGTCAATGTCGAGATCGTCCTGGATGAAAGCGGCGACCATATCGCGGCCATTGCAGTAGACCCGAAGGCCTGCGCGCTGGGACAGGCCGCCACGGCGATCCTGTCGGAATATGCTGTGGGCGCATCCGTCGACGAGGTGATTGCCGCGCGCGACGCGATGAAGGCGATGCTCAAGGAAAACGGCCCGCCGCCGGAAGGCCGGTTCTGGGAATTGCGCCACCTCCAGGCGGTTGCCGACTATCCTCCGCGTCATACATCGACGCTGCTGGCCTTTGAGGCCGCTGTGGCAGCGATTGAGCAGGCGCGCGTGGCGCGAGGTCTCGCGCCCGCGATCGTGAGCTGACGGTGGCCGGGATACGCCGAAAGGCCGCCTATGGTCTGCTGCGCGTCTACAAGGCCAGCTTTTCCCTGGTCTTCTATGCGGCTGGCGCGCGCTGCCAGCACACACCGAGCTGCAGCGAATATGGCGCGGAATGCGTGGCGCGGCACGGCTGGTGGGCGGGCGGCTGGATGGCCTTTGCCCGGTTCATACGCTGCCGGCCCGGCGGCAGTTTCGGCCATGACCCCGCACCGGCGCAAAAGCCCGACGTGCCGGCCTGGCAGCCCTGGCGCTATGGCGACTGGACATCCGGCGGCAGGCCTGTCCCGACAGTGCCGGTGGTTGAAAATCCCCCGGAGGGATGAGATATAGGTGCCATGACACGTTCGTACCGTATCCAGCCCCCCAGCAGCCTGACCACGCGAACCCGCCCGGGTGCATGACACCCCGCAGGGCGCCTTGGTGCACCTGAGACTCATGTACCCCGCAAACTCCCCTCGACCCGGCCGCCCGGCCTGATGAGATCGCCCCCCGTAATTGGGGTGGGATTTTCGGTGAACTCGCGTTAAGCAGACCGCCGCAGGCAGGCCTTTCCGGACAAGACTTGCCGCGCTACGTGCGCCAGACCGCTGAAGAAGACTGAAACATGATCAAAGTATCCCTGCCCGATGGATCGGTGCGCGAATTTGTCGACGGCGCCAGCCCGTTCGATGTCGCCAGCTCGATCTCGAATTCCCTTGCCAAGAAGGCAATTGCCGCCCGTGTCGACGGCGAATTGCGTGACCTGAAACGGCCGCTGGACGGCGACGCCCGCGTCGAGATTGTGACGCCGAACGACCCCGAAGGCCTCGAACTGATCCGGCACGATGCCGCGCACGTGCTGGCGCAGGCTGTGCAGGCCCTTTACCCGGACACGCAGGTGACAATCGGCCCGGTGATCGATGACGGGTTCTATTACGACTTTGCCCGCGAGGCGCCGTTCTCGACCGAGGATTTCGACAAGATCGAAGCGAAGATGCGCGAGATTGTCGATGCCGATTATCCGATCGTCCGCGAAGTCTGGGAGAAGGACGCCGCCATCGCCGAGTTCAAGCGGATCGGCGAGGACTACAAGGCGCAGATCATCGACGATATCATTCCGCCCGGCGAGGCGATCACGCTGTACCGCCAGGGCGACTGGTTCGACCTGTGCCGCGGGCCGCACCTGCCGTCGACGGGCAAGCTGCCGAAAGCGTTCAAGCTGATGAAGCTGGCCGGGGCCTATTGGCGCGGCGATTCCAGGAACGAGATGCTGCAACGCATGTACGGCACGGCCTGGGCGAACGAGAAGGACCTCAAGGCCCATCTCGTGCGCCTCGAAGAAGCCGAGAAGCGCGACCACCGCAAGGTCGGCGCGGCGCTGGACCTGTTCCACTTCCAGCCGGAAGCGCAGGGCTCTGTCTTCTGGCACCCGAAAGGCTTCATGATCTGGCGCCAGCTGGAGGCCTATATCCGCCGCCAGCAGGATGCGGACGGCTATGTCGAAGTGAAGACGCCGCAATTGCTCAATTCGGTGTTCTGGGAACAGTCCGGCCACTGGTCGAAATTCCGCGAGAACATGTTCGTCGTGCCGGACGAGATTCCGTCGATCGAGGATGAGGGGCCGATCCTGACAGGTGACAGCGAACTGATGGCGCTGAAGCCGATGAACTGCCCGGCCCATGTCCAGATTTTCAAGAACGGGCAGCGCTCGTACCGTGACCTGCCGATCCGCATGGCCGAATTCGGCTGCTGCCATCGCAACGAGGCCCATGGCGCGCTGCACGGCCTGATGCGCGTGCGCCAGATGACGCAGGACGATGCGCACATCTTCTGCCGCGAGGACCAGATTGCCGACGAGACGCTGCGCTTCCTGAAACTGTTCGAGCGCGTGTATGGCGATTTCGGCCTGTCGGAGATTTCCTACAAGCTGGCGACGCGGCCGGAAATGCGGGCAGGCACGGACGAGACCTGGGACCGGGCCGAAAAGGCGCTGTCCGATGCGCTGACGGCGGCAGGCATGGAATTCGAGATCGCCGAGGGCGAGGGCGCGTTCTATGGCCCGAAACTCGAATTCCACCTGACGGACGCAATCGGCCGGACATGGCAATGCGGCACGTTCCAGCTCGACTATGTGCTGCCGGAACGGCTTGATGCCGACTATACGGGTTCGGACGGCGCCAAGCACCGGCCGGTCATGCTGCACCGGGCCGTGTTCGGCACGTTCGAGCGGTTCATGGGCATCCTGATCGAGCACTATGCCGGCGCGTTCCCGCTCTGGCTGTCGCCCGTGCATGTCGTGGTGGCGGCGATCACGGATGCGGCCAATGATTATGCCCACGAGGCGGCGGCCGCCCTGCGCAAGGCGGGGCTCCGGGTCGAGGTCGACACGCGCAATGAGAAGATCAATTACAAGGTGCGCGAGCATTCGGTGCAGAAAGTGCCGATCATTGCCGTTGTCGGCGGCCGTGAGGCGGAGGAGCGCACGCTGGCGCTGCGCCGGCTCGGCAGCCAGGGGCAGCAGATGATCAGCCTGGACGAAGCCTGCGTGAGCCTCGCGGAGGAGGCGCTGGCACCTGATCTCAAACGGCCTGCATGAGCAACGCAGCGTGACAAGCCGGGGGCTTGGCGACAGAGTGAAACCCATGTCCTACGCGCCCATCCTTGCAGCTGCCTTCGTACTCTGGCCGGTCATGGGGCTGCTCGGCGCGCAGGGCTATGGCCCGCTGCTGGCGCTTGCCGCGTTGCCGGCACTGGCTGTGGCGCGGCCGAAAATGCCGCCGGCCAGCTATGCCCTGATGGCGCTGGCCTTTGTCGCATGGGCGGCGATCAGCGAGATCTGGTCGCCGGCGTCGCGCGGCCTGATTTCGGGCAACCTGCTGGAAGGCAATTTCGCGATCCGCGCCTCGAGCGTGCGGATCGTCCTGACGGCGCTGTTCGGGGCGCTGGCCGTGGCCGGGGCGCTGCGCATTGCGAGCGGCACGGCCCAGATATCGACGCGGGTGATGCTGGGGGCGTTCGCGGTGCAGGGGCTGCTGGTGGCCGCGAGCGCGGTGGTCGGCGGGCACGTCGTCGCGATGGTGTACGGGCCCGACCCGATGGAGCAGGCCAAGGGTGTCCAGAATATCGGGCGTAATGCCAATGCCTTCATGCTGGTCTTGCCGATCCTGGCGGCCTATCTCGCCGCGCGCCCCGGATGGCGCTGGAAAGCGGCGGCGGCTGGCATCATCCTGGCCAGCGTTGTGGTCGTCGTGCGGGCGGATTCGCAATCGGCGCTGGTCGGCGTTGTGTTCATGCTGATGGCCTGGGCGATTGTCTGGCTGATACCGCGCACGGGCTATCGCTGGCTGGTCTGCCTGATGGCGGGATATGTCGCCTCGGCGCCTGTGCTGATCGGCTTTGCCATCAACCTGATGCGCCAGATGGGGATCAGCCTGCCGGGGTCGTTCCAGTCACGGGCCTGGTCGTGGGAAGTGGTGATCGGCAAGGCCGTCGAGAAGCCCCTGTTCGGGCACGGGATTTCCGCCTCGAAGACCTGGCGTGAGACCTATGCCGACCATCCGGCCTGGCTGGCGCAATTGCCGGACTTCTGGGCCGCCTATCCGGTCGTGCCGGGGCATCCGCACAACATGGCGCTGCAGATCTGGGCGGAAACGGGTGTCGTGGGGGCGGTGCTGGCGGGGCTGACGCTGGTCATCATCGCTTTCCGGCTGCCGACACCGCAATCCCTGCGGCCCGACGTGCGCTATGCGATTGCGGGCCTGGTCGGCGTGGTCGCCAGCCTGTTCAGCTTTGCCTACAATGTCTGGAACGATTCCTTCTGGGCCAGCGTGATCCTGGCTGCCTGTGCGATCATCCTCCTGTCGCGGCGCAACCGGTCGTCGATATGAGCGGATTGGCGACAGTCACTGCAATTGTCGTGTCCTATCGGACCGGCCCGCGCCTGCATGAATGCCTGTACGCCCTGAGATCGGATCCGGACATTTCCGAGATCATCCTGGTCGATAATGGCAATCCGCCGGACGCCGAAGCCTGGATCGATGGTTTCATGGCCCGAACCGACAAGGCGCGCCTCATCCGGTCCGGGACCAATCCGGGATTCGGAACGGCCGTGAACCTGGGCGCCGCGAGCGCGCTGGGCGAGGTCCTGCTGGTGATCAATCCGGACGCCGTGATCCGTCGCGGCTCGGTCGGGCCATTGTTTGCAGCGGGGCAGGGCCAGCCGGAACCGGTGCTGGTCGGCGGCAAGATATTCGATACGGGCGGCCGTGAGGAACGCGGGTGCCGGCGCAACACGCTGACGCTGCGGCGCGCCCTTGGCCTTGGCAAATGGACGCTGGAAGACCAGCCGGCGCCAACCGGACCGATCCCCGTGGGCGCTGTGTCGGGTGCGTTTTTCCTGATGGGGCGAAAGGCATTCCGCAAGCTGGGCGGTTTCGACGAGGCTTACTTCCTGCATGTCGAAGACGTCGATCTCTGCCGCCGCGTGGTCGAAGCGGGCGGCAGTGTCGTCTACCAGCCGCTCGCCGGCGCGCTGCATTACGGGTCGACGTCGAAAGTGCCCTCGGGCGTGGTGCAAGACCACAAGGCAAAGAGTCTCGCGCGCTATTTCCGCAAGTTTGCGAAGGGGCCGTTCGAGCAGGTGCTGGTGATGCTGGTGACGCCGCTGATCGGCCTCGTGCTGAGACTTCGCGGCTAGAGTATTGCCGGGATGACGCGGTCGGGCGGGCGGTGGCCGTCGGCGAAGGTCTTAATGTTGATGATGACTTTCTCGCCCATCTCGGTGCGGCCTTCGATCGTGGCCGAGCCCATGTGCGGCAGGAGGAGGACATTCGGCAAGCCGAGCAGTTCCTCGTTCACGGCGGGCTCGCGCTCGAACACGTCGAGTCCGGCGCCGGCGATCTTGCCCGCCTTCAGGGCGCGGGCGAGGGCGGCCTCGTCGATGACCTCACCGCGGGCTGTGTTGATGAGGTAGGATTCCGGCTTCATCAGGTCGATGCGGCGGGCATTCATCAGGTGGAACGTGGCTGGCGTGTGCGGGCAGTTGATCGAGACGATGTCCATGCGTGCGAGCATCTGGTCGAGACTGTCCCAATAGGTGGCCTCAAGCAGTTCCTCGGTGCGCGGGCTGACCGGCTTGCGATTGTGGTAGTGAATCTGCAGGCCGAAGGCCTTGGCGCGACGTGCGACGGCCTGGCCAATCCGGCCCATGCCGATAATGCCGAGGCGCTTGCCGGCGAGGCGGCGCCCCATCATCCAGGTCGGGGTCCAGCCATCGAACCGGCCCTGATCCATGACCTGCGCGCCTTCATGGAGGCGGCGCGGCACGGCAAGGATCAATGCCATGGCGACGTCGGCCGTGTCATCCGTCAGGACGCCCGGCGTATTGGTGACGGTGATGCCGCGCTGAACAGCGCTCTGGACGTCTATATTGTCGACGCCGGCGCCAAACTGGGCGATCAGGCGCAGCTGGTCTCCGGCCCGCGCCAGGACGCTGCCGTCAATCCGGTCGGTTACGGTCGGGACGAGGACATCGGCCGTCTGGACGGCGGCGACGAGTTCTTCATGGGTAAAGGCGTGATCGTCCTGATTGAGGCTGGTATCGAACAATTCCTTCATGCGCAGCTCGACTGCGGCTGGCAGTTTGCGGGTCACGACGATCTTCAGTTTCTTGGTAGGCATGTGGCCCCTCTGCATGTCTTGTATCGGGCTTAGCAGAGCGATGCGCGAACGCCAACGCTGTTGTTTTACACACGATTCATCTGAATGTGCGAAGCTTGTCTCCTCAATGCAACGTCAGGCCATCTGCACATGAAATGGGCACCAATTGTCATTTCGGGAACTTTCCTGCTGTGCGCCTCTGCCGCAGCCGAGGGGCCGCAGGTGACGCGCATCAGCCAGTTTTCCGGCAAGGAAGTGCCGCGGTTCGAGACATTGAAATATGCTGCCGTGAATGGCCGTTCGGGTCCCAGCCGCGAACAATCGGTGGTCTGGCGCTATGAACGCAAGGGCCTGCCTTTGCTGATCATCAAGGAAACCCGCGACTGGCGGCGGGTGCGTGATCCGTCGGGCGACGAGGTCTGGGTCCATGCGCGCATGCTGGAGCCCGGCGCAGCGGCGATGGTGCAGTCGGCGACGACGATCCATGAATCGCCGAATCCGACCAGCGCTGACGTGGCGTCACTGGAGACCGGGGTGCTGGTGGAACTCGGCGAGTGCCGCGTCGACTGGTGTGCCGTCAAAGTCCAGGGTTTCCATGGCTGGGTGCACCGCGCGGCGCTGTGGGGTGCCGATACGGGCGAGGCAGGTCTGTGAATCCGGATGGGTCAGGCGGTTGACAAGCCGCGCCCGTCACTGTGGTTAGGCGCTTACGTCCAATCTCAGGAGAGTTCGCCAATGTCCGGACCGCATGATTTTCACACCCCGAAATCCAGCTATTCCAAAGCTGACCTGCTGGAGTCCGGCAAAGGCGGCTATTTCGGACCCGGGAATGCGCAACTGCCCGTCCCACCGATGCTGATGATGGACCGGATCACCGAGATCACGACGGATGGCGGCGCGTATGGCAAGGGCAGCGTGATTGGCGAACTCGACATCACGCCGGACCTCTGGTTCTTCGCGTGCCACTTCCCGGGCGACCCGGTGATGCCCGGCTGCCTCGGCCTTGATGCCATGTGGCAGGCCGTTGGCTACTGGCTCGGCTGGTCTGGCAGCCCCGGCAAGGGCCGCGCGCTGGGCGTTGGCGAAGTGAAGTTCACCGGAGAGATCACGCCCGACAAGAAGCTGGTGCGCTATGTCATCGACATCCGGCGCGTGCGGCGCGGCAAGCTGAATCTCGGCATCGCCGATGGCCGCGTCTATGTCGATGACGAGCATGTCTACACTGCGCTCGACATGAAGGTCGGCCTGAAGAACGTCGCTACCTGAGGTGACGGTGCTTGACGCAGGGCAAGGCGCTGCCTAGCCCATTGGGCGGAAGAACGCATAATTAGGAGGAGGCCCGCATGGCCGAAGACTGGAACCTGCCCGCTGGTGACCTGATGAAGGGCAAGCGCGGCATCGTGATGGGTGTTGCCAACCAGAACTCGATTGCCTGGGGCATCTCCAAGCAACTCGCCGCCCAGGGCGCCGAGATCGCCTTCACCTACCAGGGCGAAAGCCTCGAGCGCCGCGTGCGCCCGCTGGTCGAGAGCATCGGCATGGATACGATGATCCCGGCGGACGTGACCGACGATGCCAGCATGGATGCGGCCTTCGAGCAGGTCAAAGACAAATGGGGCAAGATCGACTTCCTCGTCCATTCCATCGCCTTTGCCGGCAAGGACGAGCTGCAGGGTTCGATGGTCGAGAACACGACGCGCGAAGGCTTCCGCCGCGCGATGGATATTTCCGTGTTCAGCTTCATCGATTCCTCGCGCAGGGCTGCGGCCCTGATGCCGGATGGCGGATCGATCATGTGCATGACCTATCTCGGCGCCGAGCGCACCGTTCCGTCCTATAATGTCATGGGCGTGGCCAAGGCGGCGCTGGAAGCGGCGACCCGCTATGCGGCGCGCGACCTCGGCCCGCAAGGCATCCGCGTCAACGCGATTTCGGCGGGCGCGATGCGCACCCTGTCGCTGGCCGGCATTCGCGGCGGCAAGAGCCTGATGGGCACCGGGCGCGACTGGTCGCTGCTGAAGGAAGACACGAGCATGGAAGGCGTCGCAGGTTGCGCGCTGTACCTGCTCTCATCGCTCGGCCGGTCGATCGCTGGCGAAGTGATCCATGTCGATGCCGGCTATCACGCTGTCGGCGTGCCGGACATGAGTGAGGAGTAGGGGCGGAGGCCGGCATGAAGACGCGTGACGAGACGCACGTTCCGCTGCCGGATTTCCCGACCTATCCGATGGAAGAGATGCAGGCGCGGGCGGTGGCGTTTCATGGTGCCATGCTGTCGCGCCGGTCGGTTCGCGCATTTTCCGACAGGCCTGTGGCGCGTGAGACCATCGAACATTGCGTGCTGACAGCGGGCTCTGCGCCGTCAGGGGCCAATCACCAGCCCTGGTATTTCGCCTGCGTCGGTTCGCCGGAGAAGAAACGCGAGATACGTGAGGCGGCCGAGGCCGAGGAGCGCGCATTCTATTCCGGCAAGGCGGGGGCTGACTGGCTGGATGCGCTGGCGCCGATCGGCACCGATGCGAGCAAGCCGTACATGGAGATCGCGCCGTGGCTGATCTGTATCTTTGCGCAGCGGCGGGGCGGAGTGCGCGAAGGAGAGGACCGCAAGAATTACTATATTCATGAGAGCGTCGGGATCGCGACCGGGATGCTGATCTCGGCCTGTCACATGGCGGGACTTGCGACGCTGGTGCATACGCCCAACCCGATGAAATTCCTGAATGGCATATGCGGACGGCCGGAAACGGAAAAACCCTTCCTGATCCTGGTGGCAGGCCATCCGGCGGCAGATGCGATGGTGCCCCGGCACGCCCTGATCAAGAAACCGCTGGACGAGATTGCCGGGTTCTTCTGACCGCGCCTACTGGATCGTGATGGCCGGGCCGACAAGGCGAATGGAATAGATCATGTCCTTGCGCTCGCCCATCTGGATGCTGAAGGCGGCAAGGTCCACGTCGCCAGACAGGCCTTCCGGCACGACCGCGCCGCGCGCCGTGTGACGGAAGGGGGCGAACTGGTCCTGGCCGGTCTCCGCCTCGAAACGGCGGAAGGTCCAGTCCTGGATGCGCGGGCGGGCCCGGAGCGGCTGGCCGGCCGTCATGCGCAGGGGCACGTCTTCGCTGAGCGTGCCGGACAGGTTGAGGAAAACCTGCGTTGCCCAGACGCCGGTCCGGGTGACCACGACGCCGATGGCGGCGTGGGTGAGGTCCGGGTTGAGGATATTGGCGCGATGGCTGGGGCTGTTCATCAGGTTTTCGTGCAGCTGGGGCAGGCTCCTGGAAAAATTGTAACGTCCCCGGACGATTTCCATCATGGCCAGGTTTTCGGCCGATCGTTGGATCAGGGCGCGCCGGTCAAGCGCCGTGACACGGTCGCCGGGCGAGCGGCCATCGGGCCCCTGATGATCGAAGAAGCCATTGGCGGCCATGTCGAGGCTCTGGAACCGGGCCGGGGCGAGCAGCTCACGGCGCAAGGCCAGGGGCTGCAGGCCGCGCGAGGTGCGATCGGCATTGATGCGGTCGAGGAAGGCGGCTTCCATCTTCGTGTCGAACCTGTAGCCGGCGGGCAGCTGGCGGAGGCAAGGCCGCACGGTTTCGACATAGTCGGCGGCTGTTTCACCGCGCGATGACAGGCGCAGGTCGCAGGCAAACGCCGCGCTGCTTGCCAAGGCGCCAATGCCCAGGAGCATTAGCCATTTTGACAGGTTTCGCCTCATGAGGGAAAGCTTAGCGAGGCAGGGGCCTTGCGCCCAGCTTTTTGTGCAGCGCTGGCTGGTGCCTAGACGCGGGACCGGTCGTCAAGCACGCCGACCGAGCGCAGGCGTTCGAGAACGGGCGCGACCATGCGTTCGATGGCTTCGTCGTTCGGACGGACATTGCCATAGGCTGGCAGGCCCTCATCGGCGATGACGAGATGGGCCTCGAATTTGGCTGGATGCGTCCAGCGGTAATGCGCCGCGCGGACGGTGGACATGTATTGCTGCAGCACGCTGTCGACGCTGCGGCCGCGATCGATCACATCACGGCGGATACGGCGCGCGAGGCGCAAATCGTCGGGCGTGTCGACATAGACCGAGAGGTCGATCAGCGACTTGATCTTCGGCATGGACAGGGCGTGGATGCCTTCAAGCAGGAGGATCGGCGCTGGTTCGATGCGGCGGGTCTTGTCGCTGCGGTCGTGGCGGTCATAGTCATAGATCGGTTGGTCGACGCCCTGGCCGGATTTCAGCGCCTTGAGGTCGCGCACGAGGTGGTCGACTTCCTTGGAGACGGGATCGTCATAATTGACGCCAGCGATGATGGCCTGGCGCTCTGCCTCGGTCGTGTAGTCGCCATAATGGCGCATCGGATGGTAATAGGCGTCCTCACCGAACATCACGGCGCGGCCGGGGCCAAGGTTGGCTAGCAGCGCTTCGGCGAGCGTCGACTTGCCGGAGCCGGAACCGCCGGACATGGCAATCAGGAAAGCAGATTTTCGTTTCGTCATGCGGTTGGGTTTAACGGCAAACCGGCCACGTCACCAATAGTAATTGTCCAGCGCGCTGCGTCCTTTGCAGGACGGTGTGCACGCGTTTCGGGTGGCAAGGGCGCGCCCCATGGCCTATCGAGTTATCAGGAGGATATTGCGATGACGGACCCGCTTGATCGCGCCATGCACCACGCCCGCGCATGGCTGGACGGCCTGGACACGGCCCCGGTGGGCGGGCACGCCACCGCAGACGCCCTAAGGGACGCGCTGGGAGGTCCTTTGCCCGAAACCGGCAGCGATGCAGGCGGCATCATCGACGCGCTTGCAGAAGGTGCGTTGCCGGGGCTGCACGCCAATGCCGGCGGCCGGTTCTTTGCCTGGGTGATGGCGGGATCGCTGCCGTCGGCGGTGGCCGCCGACTGGCTTGTCTCCGCGTGGGACCAGAATTCCGGCATGTTTACCGTCGCACCGTCGACGACGGTTATCGAGGAAATTGCCGGCGGCTGGCTGAAGGACCTGTTCGGCCTGCCGCCGGAATGCTCATTCGCGTTTACGACAGGCTGCCAGCTCGCGCATGTCACGGCGCTGGCCGTGGCCCGGCATGCCGTGCTGGAGCAGGCGGGTTGGGATGTCGGGCGTGACGGGCTGTACGGCGCGCCGCCCATCCGCATCCTGACGAGTGCCAACCGCCACAACACGCTGGACGCCGCCGTGCGCTATCTCGGCATGGGCGAGGCGCACATGGAGAGCGTCGCCACGGGTGAATTCGGGAACATGCAGGCCGACGACCTTGCCGACAAATTGTCCGGGCCCGCGCGCCCGACCATCCTCTGCCTCAATGCTGCTGACCTCAATGTCGGGACGTTCGACGATTTTGCGACGCTGATCCCGATTGCCAAGGCGGCGGGCGCCTGGGTGCATGTCGACGGCGCCTTCGGACTGTTCGCGCGGACATCGCCCGCCTATCGCGCACTGACCGAAGGGATCGACCTGGCCGACAGCTGGGCGACCGACGGGCACAAATGGCTGAATGTCCCCTATGATTGCGGTATGGCCTTCGTGCGCGATGCGGGCGCGCATCGTGCGGCGATTGCCAAGGGGGCGGCCTATCTGTCGCCCAGCCCGGATGTGCGGGATCCGTCAGACTGGAATTTCGAACTGTCGCGCCGGGCGCGGGCGGTGCCCGTCTATGCGGCGCTTCGGGAACTTGGCCGCGCCGGTGTCGCGGACCTGGTCGAGCGCTGCTGCAGGTATTGTGCGGAACTTGTGAGCGGCCTGGGTGGCTTGCCGGGCGCCCGCGCGCTGAATGTGCCGGTGCTGAACCAAGGACTTGTCCGGTTCGAGCGCGAAGGTGCATCCGACGCGGAAAATGATGCCTTTACCGACGAGGTCATCCGCCGGACCAATGCGACCGGAGAGGCGTTTTTCTCGGGAACGACATGGAACGGTGTTCGGGCGATGCGGGTCAGCGTGGTGAGCTGGCGGACAGATGAGGACGACGTGTCCCGGTCCATTGCTGCGGTTGCGCGTGCCCTGTCAGAAGCTGCGACATAAAAAGCCCGGCCCCTGCGAAGGGACCGGGCAGTGATCATGACGTGCGTTGCTGCCTCTATTGGCCGGTGACAATCGGGCCGCGTATGGCGAATTCGGTATTGTTGCGGGCAATGTCCAGCGTGAGGTAGGCCTGTTGGCCGGGCTGTAGCGAACCCGTAATTGTCGCGCCATAGCCGCGGGCGATCGTGTCGCCTGCCGGGGAGGTCAGGCGCCAGGCCACGGGCTGGAGCCCCTTGTCCTCGAAGGTCGCGCGGATGTTCTCGTTGCCGGAAATGTGCACGGGCAGGGGGGCCTGAAGCTGGCCGTCGACGCGGGCGAAGAGCTGGACGATATAGGTCCGGCCATTGCCGGTCGCGACACCGATTCCGGTGTGCGTGAAGGCGCTGCGGGTCATGTTGTCTGCATTGACGGGATCGTGCCGGAGGGCGCCGAACAGGGCGTCGGCGTCGTGCTCGCCTTCGACGATGGCAATATTGGCACCGGCGGCGCCGATCAGCACGGTGCGATCGATCATGCGGACGCGTTCAAGATGGCTGCGGCCTTCCGGATCGGCATGGCCGGCATAGTCGCGGGCGGCCATGTCCATGGCGTGGATGCGGGCGGCCTGTTCGAGCGATGCCAGCGGCACGAGCGCGGCCTTGTTCTCGCCGGCGCGAACGCGGTCAGTGGCGTCAATCAGCTGGCGTTCGAGCCGGGCATCCTGTTTTGAATCACCCTGGCTGTCGTAGCAGGCACTGACTTCCTGGTTGAAGACAGCCGGATCCAGCGACAGGCCATCGGCGAGATCGCATGAGGAGGCTGCCGTCGCGGGCAATGTGAGCGCCGCAATGGCCAGCGCCGACAAGGACATAAATCTGTAATGTATCTGTAACATAAATGTCACAATACTTTTGCGACACTTCTGTGTCAATGAAAATTAGTCCGGATACAGAATTATGTATCTTTCTTCGCTCTTGTTTCCGGGCATTTTTGCCACGAAAAAGGGCCGCCCCGAAGGACGGCCCTGATCGGCTACATACAGGCGTTTGTAAGTCTATTCTTCGCCAGCGGCGCCTTCGATTTCCTTGCCGGTTGCCTGGTCGACGACTTTCATCGACAGGCGGACCTTGCCGCGGTCATCGAAGCCCATGAGCTTGACCCAGACCTTGTCGCCTTCCTTGACCAGTTCCTTCGGGTGACCGATGCGCTCGTTCGCCATTTGCGACACGTGCACGAGGCCGTCCTTGGGACCGAAGAAGTTCACGAAGATGCCGAAGTCTTTCAGGCCAACAACCGTGCCCTGGTAGATTTCGCCGACTTCGGCTTCAGCGGTGATTTCCTTGATCATCTTCATGGCTTTTTCGATGGCTGGGCGGTCGAGCGCGGAAATCTGCACCGTGCCGTCATCATCGATATTCACCTTGGCGCCGGACTCTTCGACAATGCCGCGGATGACCTTGCCGCCGGAACCGATCACGTCACGGATCTTGTCGGTCGGCACCTTGATGATTTCCATCTGAGGTGCGTTTTCCGACAGAGCATCGCGCGAGGTGTCGAGGGCTTTCGCCATTTCGCTGAGGATGTGCATGCGCCCACCCTTGGCCTGCTCGAGCGCCGTCTTCATGATGTCCTTGGTGATACCCGCGATCTTGATGTCCATCTGCAGCGAGGTCAGGCCCTTCTCGGTACCTGCGACCTTGAAGTCCATGTCGCCGAGATGGTCTTCGTCGCCGAGGATGTCGGACAGGACGGCAACGCCGTCAGCTTCCTTGATCAGGCCCATGGCGATGCCCGACACCGGACGGGTGATCGGCACGCCGGCATCCATCATCGCAAGCGAACAGCCACACACGGTTGCCATCGAGGACGAGCCGTTGGACTCGGTGATCTCGGAGACGAGACGGATCGTGTAAGGGAATTCGGCATGGTCAGGCAGGACAGCCTGGAGCGCGCGCCATGCCAGCTTGCCGTGTCCGGTTTCACGACGGTTGGTACCGCCCATGCGGCCCGTTTCACCGACCGAATAGGGCGGGAAGTTGTAGTGCAGCATGAACTTGGATTTCGACGTGCCACCGAGACCGTCGATGAACTGTTCGTCATCGCTGGTGCCGAGGGTCGTCACGCAGATCGCCTGCGTCTCACCGCGTGTGAACAGCGACGAGCCGTGCGTGCGTGGCAGGAAGCCGGCGAGAGCTTCGATCGGACGCACCTGATCGAGTGAACGGCCGTCGATACGCTTGCCGGTTTTCAGGATGTCACCGCGAACCACGCTGGCTTCGGCTTCCTTGAAGGCGGACTTGAACGTTTCTGCGGACATTTCGCCCGGTGCGTCTTCGGTGCCGACGAGGGCCGCCTTGGCGGTCTCGCGGGCAGCGCCCACGGCCGACTGGCGTTCCAGCTTTTCGGTCAATGAATAGGCCTCGGAGAGGTCCTTGCCGACGAGCTTCTGGATCGCCGAGAGTTCCTTGGAATGGTCTTCCGCTTCGAACTCGAAGGGCTCCTTGGCGGCTTTTTCGGCCAGGTCGATGATCGCATCGATGACGGGCTGAATGGCTTCATGGCCTGCCATGACAGCGCCGAGCATGACGTCTTCCGACAATTCATAGGCTTCCGATTCCACCATCATCACGGCATCGGCCGTGCCGGCCATGACGAGGTCGAGGTCGGACTCTTCGAGTTCGTCGATCATCGGGTTGATGATGTATTCGCCATCCTTGTAGCCGACGCGTGCGGCGCCGATCGGGCCCATGAAGGGGGCGCCGGACAGGACGAGCGCGGCGGACGCGCCGATCATGCCGAGGATATCGGGATCGTTCTCGAGGTCATACGACATGCAGGTCAGGACGACCTGGACTTCGTTCTTGAAGCCCTTGACGAAGAGCGGGCGGATCGGACGGTCGATCAGGCGCGAGGTCAGCGTCTCTTTTTCGGTCGGGCGACCTTCACGCTTGAAGAAGCCGCCCGGGATGCGGCCTGCAGCGTAATATTTTTCCATATAGTTGACGGTCAGGGGGAAGAAGTCCTGGCCGGGCTTTGCCGATTTGGCGAAGCAGGCGGTCGCGAGGACCGAGGTGTCCCCATAAGTGACCATAACGGCGCCGTCAGCCTGACGCGCCACATGGCCCGTCTCAATTGTCAGCGTGCGTCCCGCCCATTCCAGCGACACGGAGTGTTTGTTGAACATTTCGGTTTCTTTCTTTTCACATACGAAAAGCCCGCCGCGGCCCTATTGCCCGGCGGGCTTGTTTTGTCGGACCTAGCGGCGGATGCCGAGTTCCGTGATGAGCGTCTGGTAACGCGCGTCATCTTTGCCTTTGACATAGTCAAGGAGCTTCCGGCGCGTGGCGACCATGGTCAGCAAGCCGCGGCGGGAGTGGTTGTCTTTCTTGTTGGTCTTGAAGTGGTCGGTCAGGTTGTTGATGCGTTCCGTCAGGATCGCAACCTGGACTTCCGGGGAGCCTGTATCACCTGCCTTGATGGCAAATTTCTTGATCAGTTCCTGTTTCTTTTCAGCCGTAATCGACATCGGGTCTCTTTCGATAATATCGCCAAAAGGCGAAGGGTTTCAACGTGTTGCGGCCTCATGGACGCGGGGGTTCGGGGAGAGATCGGGGCCTGGTGTCCGGTGCCGGGATGTCGTCCAGCAGGGGATTCAGGACGATATTCGCCTCAAGGGGCGGCTTATGGCGGATTTAGGCCCCTTTGGGAAGGGGGCGGGGTGATATGGATGCGGGGGTGGCAGGGGTGCGCCGAGGGGGTGGCAGGTCCGTTCCCTCAGGCGTCCTGGACCTCGCGGATGTTGAACACGCGGACCGGCTCGAAATGGCCGGCGCGAACGTCGCCGAGAGCAATGGCGGTGCCGTTGCAGGTGGCGAGCGCCAGGCGGTCGTCCTCGTCGTCCGGATTGCGCGCATCGCGCCAGGCTTCGAGGACGTGCGGCATCAGCATGATCGTGCGGCCCTGGCGCAGGTTGGCGGCGTCGGCGGAGCTGACAGCGAGGTCCGGGATGCCGGTCAGGACCGACTGGAGCGGTTTGAGGGCGGCGAGCAGGTCCGACTTCTCGGTCATTTCCTGCAGGGCCGAAATGGCGATGGCATCCGGCGCGCCGAAGGCGCCGACACGGGTGCGGCGCAGCTGGCTGATATGGCCTTCGCAGTCGAGGTCGAAGGCAAGGTCGCGGGCCATGGCGCGGACATAGAAGCCCTTGCCGGAGGTGACGTGGATGACGGTGTGGTCGGCGTCGGGCATACCGATGACGCTGGCCGAATGGACCATCACTTCGCGGGATTTCAGTTCGAAATCCTCGCCTTCACGGGCCAGGTCATAGGCGCGCTGGCCATCGACCTTGATGGCGGAATATTTTGGCGGCACCTGTTCGATAAGGCCGAGATAGTTGGCCAGCACGGCTTCAATGGCGTCGCGGGACGGGCGGGCATCGGACGTGGCCGTCACGTCGCCTTCGGCATCCTGGCTGGCGGTCGAGACACCCCAGCGGATGGTGAAGACATATTCCTTCTCCGAATCCATCGCCCACTGGACCGTCTTGGTCGCTTCGCCAAAGGCGATGGGCAGGATGCCGTCGGCGAGGGGGTCCAGCGTCCCGCCATGGCCGACTTTCTCGGCATTGTAGAGCCGCTTGAGGATTGCGACGGCCTGGGTCGAGGTCATTTCGACAGGCTTGAACAGGTTCAGCCATCCGCTGACCGGATCGCCTTTGCGTTTTCTCTGGCGGGCCAAATCGTGTCTCCTGCTGGCCCCGGGGCGGTTCGAACGCCAGCGGGCCATCTTCATGCTGGCGTATCAAAAGGAAGGCGCGGCCTTAGGCTGGCTGGCTGGCGGCGTCAACTGCCGGGCCTGTCAGGAAGCGGACTTGAGCCGTTCGGCCTCGGCGTCTTCTTCGTCTGCGTCGAAGAGGAGCTCGGGCGCATCGTGCGGTGGCGTCATGTCGTCATTTCGCGGGGGAGGGGAGGCCGTCCGGGCGGGTTTTGGCAGTTTGAGGTCAACGATATCGAGATTGAGGTCGAATTCGCCGACGGTCTCGGTGTCGCCCGTATCCATCTTGTGGCGCACAATGTCGCGAATCTTCACGAGGACGTCCCGATTGTCGTCGACAATCGGGATCTGGCGCCCGTCAGACGTGCCGATCGTGAGACGGTGATAGGGCTCGCGCCGTTTGATCTTCGCGGCGATCATGGCTGCCCGTGTGCCAAGGAACAGGCCAAGCAGGACGAGCACACCGCCGATAAACAGGGCGACCAGGCCGGATTGCTGGCCGGGTGCCAGCATCCACCAGGCAAGCGCAACGAGGCCGAAGAACAGGTTTGCGACGCAGAGCGTGGCATGAAGGCTCTGGGACTTGCGGTTGCGCGGCATGTCCCAGGGCGCGAACTCCATCGATTCAATGGACATGGTGGCGATCCGGCGAATAGCGATCGTGTCATCGCCCATCTGTAGCGATGCGGACGAGATCTCGCCGCGGCGGGCGCCTTCCATGTCGAGTGTCTGGCGGTCCATCCGTCCCCTGTCCCTGTCGCAAGGGCTGAACGGTCTCAACAGATTGCCGCCAAGTCAAATGACAAAGCGGATAAGGCGCGGGCGAGGGGCGGCCTAGTCCTGCTGAAGATCGCGTTTGACGCGGGGGTCGGCCAGGAGTCGGTCGATATGCGTGGCTTCGTCATAGGACTTGTCGGCGATGAAGTGCAGCTGCGGCGTGAACCGCATGTCGATCTGGCGGCCAAGGCGTCCGCGCAGGAAGGGCGCAGCACGCGTCAGCGCGTCAGCCAGTTTCTGGCGGCCCTCGTCCGTGTCGTCGCCGAGCGGCGTGACGAAGACATTGGCGTGGCGCAGGTCCGGCGAACAGCGCACTTCGCCGACCGTGATGATGACGCCCGTGAGGTCGGGATCGCGCAGGTCTTCGCGGGCGAGGATGTCAGCGAGGGCGTGACGGATGATCTCCCCGGCGCGCAACTGGCGCTGGGAGGGCATTTTGGCGGCAGCGGGTTTACGGGCCATCAGTGAGCAGCCTTTTCCTGTAGGCGTGAAACGAAAGCGGCGCGGGCGGACTTGTCCTTGCCGAACCATGTGTCGGGGATGATCAGCGCATCAGCGCCGTTGACGAGGACGGCGACATGGCCCCGTCCAGTCTTGATGGACGCAATTGACGACCAGTCGATACGGGTCTCGATGCCGCCCCGGCGGACGATGACCTGATCGTCGTCCAGCGTGATATCCGTGCTGAGGGTCATTTCCGTGCCGCGTCCGAACTTGTGCCGGTAAGACCAGCGAATGAAGATGAGGTACCAGGCGATGCCGGCAAAGGCCGCGACCAGGGCCGAGATGAACCATTGCCAATAGTCTGACAAGCCTGCGAGCCGCATCGCCTCGCGCACCATGACCGCCATGCTGGCAGAAATGATCGGCGCCGTGACACCGGCATAGTAAACCGCAGTGGGCCCGACCGATCCGCCGCGCGTCAAGCGTGTCAGCCGCTTCACATCCTTCTCGCGCAGGAGACCGGAGATGCGCAGCGGGTCTGACATGGTGCCTGCCTCTAGGCGAGGGTTCTCGCGATTTCCTCGACCTGGAAGCACTCGATCTTGTCGCCGACGCGGATGTCTTCATAGCGTTCGAACGCCATGCCGCATTCCATGCCGCCGGACACTTCGTTCACTTCATCCTTGAAGCGTTTCAGCGTTTTCAGCTTGCCTTCGTGGATCACGACATCGTCGCGCAGGAGGCGGACACCGCAACCGCGAAGCACCTTGCCCTCGGACACACGGCAACCGGCAACCTTGCCGGTCTTGGTGATGTTGAAGACTTCGAGAATGTCGGCATAGCCGAGGAAGGTTTCGCGTTTCTCCGGTGCGAGCATGCCCGACAGGGTCGATTTCACATCGTCGATCAGGTCGTAGATCACCGAATAGTAGCGGATCTCGATGCCTTCTTTCTCAGCCAGGTCGCGCGCCTGCTTGTTGGCGCGAACGTTGAACGCGAAGATCGGGGCGCCGGACGATTTGGCCAGCATGACGTCGCTTTCGGAGATACCGCCGACAGCGCCATGAATGACACGGGCGCGAACTTCTTCGGTCGAAATCGCATCGAGCGACATGGAGATTGCCTCGACCGAGCCCTGAACGTCGCCCTTGACGACGATCGGGAGTTCGGACGTTTCCACCGCGCCCTCTTTCAGGCGGCTGAGCAACTGGTCGAGCGAGACACGCGCCGCAGCGCCGGCCTTGCCGGAGACCTGGCGCTTGGTGCGCAGGCGATAGTCGGTGATTTCGCGGGCCCGGGCTTCGGTTTCGACGACCACGAAGGGTTCGCCGGGCTCCGGTGCGCCATCAAGGCCGAGGACTTCAACGGGCAGGGAGGGCCCTGCATCCTTGAGCTGCTGGCCGCGTTCGTCGGTGATCGCGCGGACCTTGCCCCACTGGGCGCCAGCCACGACGATGTCGCCGCGCTTGAGCGTGCCGCGCTTGACGAGGACGGTGGCCACGGGGCCGCGTCCCTTGTCGAGCTGGCTCTCAATCACGACGCCGTCGGCGGCGCGGTCGGGATTGGCTTTCAATTCGAGGATTTCAGCCTGGAGCGAGATGGCGTCGGTCAGTTCATCAAGGCCGATCCCGGTCTTGGCAGAGACCTTGATGGCCTGGGTTTCGCCGCCCATGCTTTCGACCTGGATGTCGTGCTGGAGAAGGTCGGTGAGGACCTTGTCGGGCGCCGCATCGTGCAGGTCGATCTTGTTGACGGCCACGATGATCGGCACGCCGGCCGCCTTGGCGTGATTGATCGATTCAATCGTCTGCGGCATGACCGAATCGTCGGCTGCAACAACGAGGATCGCGATGTCGGTTGCGTTGGCACCGCGTGCCCGCATGGCGGTAAAGGCCGAGTGGCCCGGCGTGTCGAGGAAGGTGATCTTCTGGCCGGATTTCAACTGAACCTGATAGGCGCCGATATGCTGGGTGATGCCACCGGCTTCGCCTGCGACCACGTCGGTTGAGCGCAGGGCATCGAGCAGCGACGTCTTGCCGTGGTCGACATGTCCCATGATCGTGACGATTGGCGCACGTGGTTTCATCGTGGCTGGATCATCCGCTTCGCCTTCAAGGCCGATCTCGACATCGGATTCAGCGACGCGGCGTACCGTGTGGCCGAATTCTTCGGTGATCAGTTCGGCCGTGTCGGCGTCGATGATGTCGTTGCCGCGCAGCATTTCGCCCTGGTTGATCATGAATTTCACGACGTCAGCGACGCGCTCATTCATGCGGCCTGCGAGGTCTTGCAGGGTGATGGTTTCAGGCAGGGTCACTTCGACCGAGACCTTTTCGCGCTGGTCACCGCCTCCGAAGCGGCGTTCGCGTTCGCGTTCACGGGCGCGCTTGAGCGAGGCGAGCGAACGCTGGCGATCCGCATCGTCGCCGAGGGCGGACGAGATGGTCAGCTTGCCACGCCGGCGTTCGCCGCTGTCGCGGTTGGTGCGGGCGGCGGCTTCGCGCGACCGGTCGCGGTCGTCCTTGCCTGCCTTGCCGCGCTTGCTCCGGCTGGTCGATTCTTCTGCGGCCGGATCCGGCAGCGGCGATGCCGTCACGTCCGGCTTGGCGCGGCCGCGGGCAGGGCGTTCGCCTGCTGCGGGCGTAGCCGGTGCGTTCGCGGCGGCTTCGGCTTCGGCCTTGCGGGCTTCTTCCTCAGCACGGCGACGCGCTTCGGCTTCTTCGCGTTCGCGGGCTTCGGTTGCCTTGCGCTCCTGTTCGGAGCGGAGACGGTCCTGGCCGTCGACAACGGCCTGGTTTTCCTTGGCGCGGTTGGCTTCTTCAGCCTTGCGCTCAAGCAGCACTTTCTGGCGTGCTTTGAGCTCGTCGACCGTGATGCCAAGCTTGCGGGCCGTAGCAACGAGACGCGCCTGGAGCGTGTCTGTCTGCTGCTTGGCCGGTGCATCACCTGACTGTCCGGCTGCGGGGCCAGCGCCGCCAGGGCCAACCGCCCGGCGCTTCTTGGTTTCCACCACAACCTGTTTCGAGCGACCATGGCTAAAGCTCTGCTTCACCGTGCCGGCTGATTTGCGGGCGACGGTGAGCGGCTTGCGGCCACCCGAATTATTACCTGTATCGTTCGTTTCGCTCATACGTCCTACATATCACATTTTCAGCCGAAGCGCCCATGCGTCCCGGCGAGTTTTCAAGTCCGATCCTGATCCTTGAACCAGTTCAATTCGGGCGCTTCGCGAAACCCGGTCAACCGGCGATAGGCCAGTGTCCACGTCTTCGCAATGGCGCCCTTGCGGATGAGCCCGTGTATCACACGGTCCCGGCCAAACGCCATGCCCAATTCCACCGAAGACAACGCTCCGGCCACGTTCACGCTGCTATATAGGGCTTTGGCGAGGAAATACACCTTGTTCCGGCCATCTTCTGCACCGTCTGACGCCTCAAGCAGTATTCCATGGGTCTTCTTGCGCAGTGCATCCTTGACCTGATCGTAGCCGAGGATGACTCCGCCCGCCTTTTTCGCCATGCCGAGAATGTTCTGGCAGCGTTTCAGCAGCAGGTCTTCAACCTGGTCGACGAGCCCGTCGGGCACAGTGACCTTTTCCTTGAATCCACGCGCAAAAGCGCCCTTCGCGGCGGCCAGCTGAACGCTGTCGCGGTCGGCTTTGACCCAGACGCCGCGGCCAGGCAGTTTTGCATTGATATCGGGCGTGACGACCCTGTCGGGAGACAGCACGAAACGCACCATCTCCGTCTGCGCCAGACGCTCTCGCGTCACGGCGCACTGACGAACGGGGCCCTCCCCGTCCGTCGTGTCACCTGCCGTGCCGGCTAAGCGCGGATCACTCTTTCGGTGCGGCTTCGTCATCGCCGCCCTCCGCTGCCAGGGCATCGAGGTCGAATTCGAGCTCTTCAAGGGCTGCATCCGCAGCGTCTGCACCGCCGAGGTCGCCCAGGGCGAGCAGGGCGCGTTCTTCTTCGGTCAGGTCGGCCGCTTCGGTCTCTTCCGGCTGCTGGGCCGCGACGAGCTGTTCGATGGCGTCCTGTTCGATCCAGCCAGCGAGCACGCGGGCTTTCATGATGAACATCTGCGCGTCGTCCTTGCGCATTTCGCCCTTTTTCAGGATGCCTTCGACCCAGACCGGCTTGCCGTCAGGGCCTGGCTCGCGGAAGCCGGTAATGTCGTCGGGCACGAGGCCGGCGACGTCTTCGACAGTCTTCACGCCTTCCAGTCCGAGCTTCACGGCGAAGGCGGGCGTCATGCCCTCAAGCGCCATCACTTCGTCCTCGACACCGAGCTCCTTGCGCTTGGCGTCGTTTTCGGCGGCCAAGCGATCCAGGAATTCGCGGGCGCGTTCCTGAAGTTCGGCGGCAACGTCCTCGTCGAACCCTTCGATCTGGATGAAGTCTGCCGGGGCCACGAAGGCGATTTCCTCGACGGTCTCGAAACCTTCCGATGCCAGCAGCTGGCCCAGCGTTTCGTCAGCATCAAGTGCTTTCATGAACAGGTCGGTACGCTCCTGGAACTCGCGCTGGTAGCGCTCGGAATCTGCACTTTCCGTGACGAGGTCGATCTGCCAGCCGGTCAGCTGGGAGGCGAGGCGTACGTTCTGGCCGCGCCGGCCGATGGCCAGCGGGAACTGGTCGTCGGCGACGACGACTTCGACACGGCGCTCTTCCTCGTCGAGCACCACTTTCGACACTTCGGCCGGCTGCAATGCGTTCACGATGAAGGTTGCGTCGTCATAATTCCATGGAATGATGTCGATCTTCTCTCCCGAGAGTTCGCCGACTACGGCCTGGACGCGCGCACCGCGCATACCGACGCAGGCGCCGACCGGATCGATCGACGAGTCGTTCGAGACCACGCCGATTTTCGCGCGGCTGCCCGGGTCGCGGGCGCAGGCGCGGATATTGATGACGCCGTCATAGACTTCCGGCACTTCCTGGGCGAACAGCTTGACCATGAATTCAGGCGCGGCGCGCGACAGGAAGATTTGCGGGCCCTTCATTTCGCGGCTCACCTTGTAGAGATAGGCGCGCACACGGTCGTTTGGCTGGAAGTTTTCACGCGGGATGCCGTCATTGCGGCGAATGATGCCCTCGGCGCGGCCAAGGTCGACGATGACATGGCCGTATTCGACACGCTTGACGATGCCGTTGATGATCTCGCCGACGCGGTCCTTGTATTCTTCGTACTGACGCTCGCGCTCGGCGTCGCGCACTTTCTGCATGATGACCTGCTTGGCGGTCTGTGCGGCGACACGGCCGAAATCGAAGGGCGGGAGCTCTTCCTTCAATTCGCTGCCGATCTCGAGTTCCGGATCGATGCGCTTGGCTTCGGTCAGGCGCAGTTCCTTGGATTCGTCTTCGAGGTCTGCATCGGCAACCACCGTCTGGATGCGCCACAGCGTCTGCTCGCCCGTGGTCGAGTCGATCCGCGCGCGGATGTCATGTTCCTGGCCGTACTTGGCCTTGGCCGCCTTTTCGATGGCTTCCTGCATGGCTTCGATGACGATGCTTTGGTCGATCGATTTTTCCTCTGCGACCGCTTTCGCGATCTGGAGGATTTCCAGCCTGTTGGCTGAAACGCCGATTGTATTCATGTGACGTCTCCCGTCTTCTCGTTAGTATCTGTGTCGTCGTCGGATTCATCGATCTCGAAATCCTCGAGACCCTCGTCATCCATTTGCGGCGGCAGGCTGCCATCGGCGCGGGCCGCATCAATCAGGGCATCGGTGAGAACAAGCGTGGCGCGGCTCATTTCGTTGACATGCGCGACCAGTTCGGTGGCGTCGTCCAGTTCGATATGGGCGCCGGCCTCGTCTTCACCGGTGATCGTGCCGGAAAACCGGCGGCGGCCGTCCAGCGGTCGGACCAGTTCGACCCGGACTTCATGCCCGATCCAACGGGCAAAGTCGCCGGGGCGCGTCAGCGGCCGGTCGATGCCGGGCGTCGACACTTCCAGCACATAGGCCTCCTTGATCGGGTCGGCTTCCTCGAAAACGGGGCTGAGCGCGCGTGAGAGCCGGGCGCAATCCTCGACATTGGTGGGCGTGCCGCCGGTTCGTTCGGTCATGATCTGCAGGCCGGGACGGCGTCCGCCCGTGACGCGGAGGCGCACGATTTCCAGCCCGAGGCCCGCGGCCACGGGGGCAGCGATCTCGAGAATACGGCGTTCCTGTTCGGTCAGGGCAATCATGGTATGGGGCAAATCCGGGCAAAGAAAAACGGCGGCCCCGTTGCCGGAACCGCCGCCGATATTTTTCGACTTGGGGGTTATATAGTCGCACCGCGTGTAGATGTCGAGTGTTCAGTCCAGTGCCGCTGGCAACAAACGTGAAAACGGCGGCCCTGTTGCAAGAGCCGCCGTTCATTTCGCCGGATCGGGCGAAAACGGGATCAGAGAACCTTGAGGTCGACCGCGGATGTCTTGCCACGGCGCTCATCCTTGTAGAGCTCGTAGGAGATCGCCTGATCCTCGGCCAGCGTGCGCAGGCCGGAGCGCTCGACGGCGGAAATGTGCACGAACACATCGGTGCCGCCATCATCAGGCTTGATGAAGCCGAAGCCCTTCTGGTCGTTGAACCATTTCACTTTACCAGTTGCCATTACTTGAATTCCTTCGCGTCTATCCAAAACGACCAGCCCTGGGACGAGTCTGGTCCGCCTATCGAAACGGGTAGGAAGAAAGTCATGGCCGTCGGTCTGACGGGGTCTTGATATTCAGACCGACCGAATTCGATAGCGTTATGAAACGCATAAGTGCGACATTTCGTCAAGTATTCGCGGGGCTCGCTATACGCGGAAGTCGAGCCAAACCGGCTCGCAATCGCCCAGCCGCTTGGCTTCGTAGCGGGTCGGCACATGGTCTGCGGGCGGTGTGCGCCAGTCATCGGCGCGCTCTGCCTGCCAGGCGAACCCGCCATGGGCGAGAAAGCGGGCGAGGGCTTCATCGGCATAGCTTGCGACATCGGTGGCGAAGCGAACCCGGGCACCGGGCGCAAGAATACGGTGGAGTTCAGCGAGGAAGCCGGGCTGGATCAGGCGCCGTTTCTGCTGCTTCTTCTTGGGCCACGGGTCCGGGAACAGGATGAAGGCCTGGTCAACGGAGTGATCGGCGAGGCCGGCCATGAGCAGACGTGCGTCGTCCATCCAGAGCCGGACATTGGTGAGGCCATTCTCCTGGATGCCCGTCAGGGCCTTGGCCATGCCTTCGATGAAGGGCTCGCACCCAATGAAACCGGTGCCCGGCGCCCGCTGCGCCTGTGCGATCAGGTGCTCGCCGCCGCCGAAGCCGATTTCGAGACAAACCGGCCCGGCGCTGGCGAACAGGGTGTGGGGGTCGAGCGCACGGTCCGCTCCGACCGGGACGGTCAGGCCGGGCAGCATGTCATCGACCAGTGCCTGCTGGCGCGCCGACAGAGCGCGGCCTCCCGTTCGCCCGAAAGTGCGAATGGGTCTGAGCTGAGGATCTGGAATACGGGATGTCATGGGCCCGCGTCTTGCCCCAGCCACCGGGCGCAATCAATCCCGCTGTTTCGGTTCGAAGGCGGAGGCGGCCGCTCGCACGGTGCCGAGAAGCGATTTGCGCAACGACATATCCTCGATTTTCTGGAAGGCGGCGATGAGTTCCAGTGTTTCCGCATTCATGACGGGCGCATGGGCGTCATCGTCCTGCGTGGCCTGGGCATTCTCGTGATCGACGAAGCCTTCTGCGCCCTCGTAGAAATACGTGATCGGAACACCCAGTACAGATGCAATCTCGAAAAGGCGCCCGGCCGATACCCGGTTGACGCCCTTTTCGTATTTCTGGACCTGCTGGAATGTCAGGTTGAGAAGCTCGCCAAGGCGTTCCTGGGTCAGTTTGAGTTCGCGGCGGCGCCACCGCACACGCTGGCCGACTACGCGGTCAATCCCACTCGGTAGTTTGTTCTCTGACATATCCCACCCGGTGCACGTTCTGCATGCAGTTGCGGGTCATGTTAACGCCGCCAGCTTGCGAAAGCTAGACCTGCGAACAAGCAGAGCGTGAGCCAGAACAGGACAATTCCTATACGGTGCTGGTAAATCGTGACCCCGGCAGGCACAGGCAACCGGCCCCGGCCATAGGCTGCGTTCCATCCTTCAGGGGCGTTTGCCGCCGGTGCGCCGCGCAAGACTTCGCGTCCGTACCCGTCGAGTATCGCTGAGGCGCCGCGGCTGGCAACACGGGCCATGGGCAGGCCGGTTTCGATCGCGCGGTAGCGGTTCTGGGCATAGTGCTGGGCCGGCCCCATGCCGCCGCCGAACCAGCCATCGTTCGAAATCACCACGAGCCAGTCTGCGCGCCCATTGAGGTTGGCGTCACGCGGAATCGACGGATAGAGGCCTTCATAGCAGATCATGGCAATGAAGGGCGGGACATTGTCCGCATAGATCACGGCCGGTCCGGGGCCGGGCCTGAATCCATCCGTCGCCATCTGCTGCATGGCCCCGGGCAGGATTCCGGAAATGTAGCGGCCGAAGGGAATGATCTCGGCGGCGGCCAGTTCGCCAAAGGGCACAAGGCGGTGCTTGTCATAAAGCGCAAGCGGTCCGGACCGTGCGGCGCTCTGGTCGAGCACGGTCAGGCTGTTGAAATAGGCGCGCTTGCTATCGTCAGTGATCTCGTAGCGTGTCGTGCCGACAATCAGGACGCGCGGCCCGAGATAGGCGTCGATAATGTCGATGGCGTTCGGATCCTGAAGCAGGTTCACCGGTATCGCACCTTCCGGCCAGATGATGATGTCGCCCGGGGCGCCATCCTCGGTCGTCAGCATCTTGATGTATTCCTTGAGGATCGCGTCCGGCCCGACCTTCCACTTCTCGTCTTGCGAAACGCCTGAATCCATCAGAACGACAACCGTGTCGGAAAGCGGCGAAGGCTCGGCAATGCGCTGGGCGCCCCAGGCCCAACCGAGCGCGATGAGAATGCCGGAGGCGAAGGTCGGCAACATGCGTACGGCCAGTCCGCGCGCGTCGCGGGTGTCGACAAGCGCGGCAGGCGCGGACACGACGAAGATGGTGAGCAGCGTGAGCCAGTAAACGCCGCCGATCGAGGCGGCCTGGGACAGGGCGCCGCCGGGTATCCATGTGGTGCCGGGCAGGTTCCACGGAAAGCCGCCGAAAAGGTGGCCCCGCATGTATTCGGCAAGTGCGAAGAACAGTGCGAACACAAACACACGGGACGGCGAGGCTGACCAGAACGCACCGGCCATTGCGCCCGCTGCACCCCAGATCAGTGCCATGCCTGCCGGCAGGAGAATGAGCGGCATCCAGAGGAAAATCGCGTATTTTTCGGGTTCGACCAAAAAGGGTGACGCCGTCCAGTGCATGCTGATCAGGAAGAAGCCGACGCCAAAGGCCCATGTCCGCATGAAAATGGCCTTGCCCCATTTGCGGTGTCCGCGCGCGCCATCCAGCATCCAGACCAGGCCGGTGAATGAAATCACCAGGACGGCGCTGAAGTGGAAGGGCGCAAAAGCGACCGCCGAGAAGGCGCCAAGCAACAGGGCTGTGCCTGCTGCGGCCCAGCCTGTCAGGCGCGCGAACGCCTCGTGCAGGGGACCAAGGGCGGTGAACCCATGGCTGCGCACTCCGTCTGTCATGCTTTACTCCTGGGGTTGCGGCGCGGCGCCGACCTCCGGTGTTCGCAGGCGCAGGCGGCGAATGCGCCGCGCATCGGCGTCCATGATTTCGATTTCGACACCCGAGGGATGCCGCAGGACCTCGCCGCGGACAGGCACTTTGCCAGCCAGCGCGAACACGACGCCGCCAAGCGTTTCGATGTCAGTATCCATGTCGGCCAGATCAAGATCAATTCCGGTTTCCTCCGCGAAATCGTCAATTTCGGTCCGCGCATCGGCCTCCCAGACGCGCTGGCTGCGACGCACGAACATGGGCTCCTCATCGTCGTGTTCGTCTTCGATGTCACCGACGATTTCTTCCACAAGGTCTTCGAGCGACACAAGGCCGTCAGTGCCGCCATATTCGTCGACCACGAGGGCAAGGTGTATGTGCGTTGACTGCATCTTTACAAGCAGATCTGTCAGCTTCATCGACGGCGGAACATAAAGCACTTCGCGGTGCAGTCGTTCCAGCGGTTGCTTGGCGGTTTCACCCCCCGTCGCCAGTTCCTTCACGACATCCTTGATGTGCACGAACCCGATCGGATCGTCGAGCGACTCGCGGAACACTGGCAAGCGCGAATGGGTCACTTCAGCGAAGTATTTCAGGAGTTCCGGAAACTCCATGCCGACTTCGACGGCTTTGACTTCGGCGCGCGCAACCATGACGTCATCGACGCGCATCTGTTCGAATTCCTCGATGCGCAGGCGCATTTCGTGGGGGGTGGTGGCAGGATCGCCCATGCCCGGTTCGGTCGACTGTTCGGCGTTACGGTCCTTGCGGCCGAAGCCGAGCATCTTGCGTAACCGCCCGCTCGGGGCAGGGTCTGAAGGGTCTGGGTCGCTCATGTCGTCGGTGCTTTAATCTGAATCATACGGATTGGCTATGCCGAGAGATGCCAGCGCGGCGATTTCCAGTGATTCCATGATCGCGGCTTCATCCGGTTGCATGTGGTCATGGCCGAGCAGGTGAAGGTAGCCGTGGATCAGCAGGTGCGTCAGGTGGTCGGGCAGGGTCTTGGCCTGGGCGGCCGCGTCGCGCGCGCAAATGCCATATCCGACGGCGATATCACCAAGCAGGGGGCGATCCATTTCAAGGGCCGGAAAGGACAGGACATCGGTTACCTTGTCGATGCCGCGGAAGTCCTTGTTGAGCTGCCTGAGCACTGCGTCATCCGTCAGGAGCAGGGACACAGTCCCTTCGGCAGGTGCAACGCTGCGACCGGCCGCGAAGGCAAGGCGGCTCAAGGCTTCCAGGTCTCCGAGAGCGTTCCAGCTATCCTCTTCCACGATCAGGTCGACGTCGATCATCGCGGCGGTCAGCCCTCTCCTGCGGCGGCATAGGCATCAATGATCCGGCTGACGAGACCATGGCGCACGACATCGGCGGCTGTCAGGTGATGGGCTTGGACGCCCTCGACACCGTCGAGGATCTTCAGGGCGTGCTTCATGCCGGATGGTTGGCTGCCGGGGAGATCGACCTGGCCGGGATCGCCGGTGACGACCATGCGGCTGTCGCGGCCGAGGCGCGTCAGCACCATTTTCATTTGCGCGACAGATGTGTTCTGCGCCTCGTCGACGATCACGAAGGCGTTCTTGAGGGTGCGTCCGCGCATGAAGGCGAGCGGCGCGACCTCGATCTCGCCGCGTGCCATGCGGCGTTCCATCTGTTCCTGCCCCATGAGCTCGCGCAGCGAATCCCAGATGGGCAGCATGTAGGGATCGACCTTTTCTTCCAGCGTGCCGGGCAGGAAACCGAGCTTCTCGCCCGCTTCGACAGCCGGACGGGTCACGATCAGGCGCTGGCGCAGGCCGGAGGTCAGCTCGGCAACGCCGGCCGCGACAGCGAGAAAGGTCTTGCCCGTGCCGGCGGGACCGACACCGAACACGAGAGCATTGTCCGGATTGGCGAGCAATTCGAGATATTTTGCCTGTCCGCGCGTCTGGGGTGTGATCGGCTTTTTCAGGCCGACCAGCCCGCCGAAGGTCTGTGCCGGGGTGCGAGCGGCTTCGAGCGCGCCTTCCAGTTCCATGTCATTGGCCTCGGTGCCGCTGCGAATGCGGCGTTCAAGTTCGGCGAGTGCCGCTTCGGCAATCGAGACACCTTCCTCGGCGCCGACGAGGAGGATGCCGCCGCCCTGGCTTTCGGCGCGCAGGTCGTAGTCGGCGAGCCGGTTCTCGAGCAATTGGAGGTGGCGATGGTGCGGACCGCACAGGTCCTGCAGCCGCGCAGCATTACGGACTTCGAAGATGCGGCTGACGGGCGCCTCGCGTGACGCCGGTTTGCGGGGTTTCAGGGTCACGCAGCCGCCTCGCGGGCCGAGACGAACTCGCCGGTCAGGGAATTGAGGCTGGAATCCACGACATGGACCGTTGCAATCTGGCCGATCAGTTCGACAGGCCCAGTGAAGTGGACCGCCTGCTGGTAGGGTGAGCGGCCATGAACCTGGCCCGGCTGGCGTCCCTTGCCCGTGACAAGCACGTCGAGCGTCTCGCCGACCTGGGACGCGTTGAAGGCCGTCTGCTGGTCGCGCAGCAAGGCCTGCAGCGCCTGGAGCCGGGCATTCTTCACGTCTTCGGGCACCTGGCCGAACATTTCAGCTGCGGGAGTGCCGGGACGCCGGGAATATTTGAACGAGTAGGCCGTGGCGAATCCGGTCTGGCGAACCAGGTCCATCGTGGCGTCGAAATCCGCGTCGGTCTCGCCGGGAAAGCCGACGATGAAATCCGAAGCAAGGGCAATGCCGGGACGCGCTGCGCGCACTTTGGCAATGATGGCATGGAAGTCTGCTGCCGTGTGGCCGCGATTCATCGCCTTGAGAATGCGGTCCGAGCCCGACTGAACCGGCAGGTGCAGGAAAGGCATCATTTCCGGCGTATCGCCGTGCGCGGCAATCAGGTCGTCGTCCATATCGCGCGGATGGCTGGTCGTGTAGCGGATACGGTCGATGCCGCCGATCTTTGCAATGTGACGGCAGAGCCGGCCGAGGTCCCAGTCCGGCCCCCCTTCGATCACCGGGGCTGCGCCATGGAACGCATTGACGTTCTGGCCGAGAAGGGAAATTTCGCGCACGCCCTGTGACGCCAGGCTGCGCGCCTCGGCGACGATATCATCGACGCTGCGGGAGAGTTCGGCACCGCGCGTATAGGGCACGACACAGAACGTGCAGAACTTGTCGCAACCTTCCTGCACCGAGAGGAAGGCTGTCGGACCGTCTGCGGCGCGGGCCCTGGGCAGGGCGTCGAATTTTTCCAGCGTGTCGAATTCGGTCTCCAGCCGGTCGCCGACGGCGCGGCTGGCGCGGGCGATCATTTCCGGCAGCTTGTGATAGGCCTGCGGGCCCAGAACGAGGTCGACGGCAGGCTGGCGGCGGATCAGTTCCTCGCCTTCGGCCTGGGCGACGCAACCGGCCACGGCGATGGTCATGCGCCCGCCCGACGCTTCTTTCATCCGCTTCAGCTGGCCCAGCTCGGAATAGACCTTCTCGGTCGCCTTTTCGCGGATATGACAGGTATTGAGCACGACCAGATCGGCCTGTTCGGGCGCGTCCACCGGCGCATAGCCGAGCGGTCGCAGCACATCGCGCATGCGTTCGGAATCATAGACGTTCATCTGGCAGCCATAGGTCTTGATAAACAGGCCCTTGGGCGCCTTTGCGGTATCGGTTGAATTCATCCGCGGGCTTATGCCTGAAAAGCGCTCGTCCTGCCAGAACCTTGTGCGGCGCCACGCGAATGCCGCCCGCTGGGCGGCGCGCCTGCGACTAAGCCTTCACACGCGGGCAAACCGGGCTAGGGTGCCCCGAGTTTAACGCGAAGGAGGCTGGGGAGGCCCATGGAGAACTTTATTCAGACGATCAACGGGCTTGTCTGGGGGATACCGATGCTGACCCTCTTGTTGGGCACCGGTATTTTCCTGACAATCGGCCTCCGGTTCCTGTCGGTGACGAAGCTGCCCTTTGCTTTCGGCCAGCTGTTCAAGAAGCCTGACAAGAATGATGAAGGGGACGTGACGCCGTTCGGGGCGCTGATGACCGCTTTGTCGTCGACGATTGGCACGGGCAATATTGCCGGTGTTGCCGCCGCGATCACGATTGGCGGACCCGGCGCAGTATTCTGGATGTGGATGACGGCGATCGTCGGTACGGCCACGAAATATTCCGAAGGCGTCCTCGCCGTGAAGTACCGCGAAATCGACGCGGACGGGCGCCATGTCGGCGGGCCGATGTACTATATCAAGAACGGCATGGGCAAAAAATGGCTCTGGCTGGGCGGCCTGTTCGCTACGCTGGGCATCCTGGCAAGCTGGGGGACCGGCGCATCCATCCAGGCCAATTCAATTGCTGATGCACTGAGCTCCAGCTACGGGATATCCCCGCTGCTCTCGGCGACAGTGCTGGCCGTCGGCGCGGCGGCGGTGATCCTGGGCGGCATCAAGCGTATCGCCAGTGTTGCCAGCCGGTTGGTCCCGTTCATGGCTGCGTCCTACCTGGTCGGCGGCCTGCTGGTTATCGGCTTCAACATATCTCACGTTCCCGAGGCGTTCGGGGCCATTTTCCGGGGCGCATTCGGCATTGGCAGCGCCGGGACGGGCATTTCCATCGGTCTGATGATGCTGGCCATGCAGAAAGGTGTCGCGCGCGGCATCTTCTCGAACGAGGCCGGACAGGGCTCGGCGCCCATCGCGCACGCGGCCGCGAAGAACCATGATCCGGTCGACCAGGGGCTGGTGGCCATGCTGGGCACGATTATCGACACGCTGATCGTGTGCTCGATCACCGCGCTGGTGATCCTGACCTCGGGCGTGCTGGACCAGACATGCCTGCCGACCGCTGAATCGGCGGCGAGTTTCCTGGCCAATGGCCAGCCGGCTGGCTGTGATACCGGCGCCCCGCTGACGTCACAGGCCTTCGGCGCGGTTCTCACGCCGACAGTCGGCGGCATCGCGCTTGGCGAGCATATTGTTGTCATCTCGCTGACCATCTTTGCGTTCACCACCATTCTGGGGTGGAGCTATTACGGTGAACGCTGCTGTGAATTCCTGTTCGGCGAAAAATCGATCCTGCCATTCCGGCTGAGCTGGATCCTGGTCACTTTCGCGGGCGCAGCGGCGCTGATGTTCGAAGGCCAGGTGAAGAACATTGTGAACCTGTTCTGGCTGGTGGCGGATACGCTGACCGGGCTGATGGCGGCGCCGAACCTGGTTGCGCTCGTCGTCCTCAGTCCGATCGTCTTCAAGCTGACCCGGGACCATTTCAACGGCCTGAAAAACGGTGCGCCGGTGTCGTATACCCAGAAGGATGGCGAGCCACCGGCCGAATAGGCTGGCCTGGCAAACTCGCTGAATGCCCCGTTCCCGCTTGCCGGGGGCGGGGCGTTTTCATGGGGACACTCCCGCAAGAGGCGATTGACGGCTTCCGTCGAAGGCGAATTTCTGGCTTAATGGCTTGGTTAAGTGTGGGGACACCGAGCATGAAACTGAAAGTCGCTTTCAGCCTGATCGCCAGCCTTGCCTGCCTGTCCAGCGCCGCCTTCGCGCAGGCGCGGGTCGCTCTGGTGATCGGTAATTCCAATTATGGCCAGTCGGGATGGGAATTGCCGAACCCGGTCAAGGATGCCGACCTGATCTCGGATACGCTGAAAGGCATCGGATTCGAGGTCACCCTGGTCAAGGACGCGACCGAGGATGACATGGAAATCGCCTTCCAGGATTATGGCGCCCGGCTGACGGCGGCCGGCACGGATGCGATCGGCGTGTTCTATTATGCCGGGCACGGGGTCCAGTCCGAGGGCCTGAATTACCTGGTGCCGATCGACGCGAATGCGCGGACGGAACAGGATCTGTGGCGTCAGGCACCGCGGCTCGGCGATGCACTGCAATATATCAACAGCGCGGGCAATTCGGTCAATTTCGTGATCCTCGATGCCTGCCGCAACAATCCGCTGCCCAGCGCAACCCGCGACGTGTCGGGCGGGCTGGCGCCGGTCGGGCGGGCACGGGGATTGCTGATTTCCTATGCGACCGAGCCGGGCTTCACGGCGTTTGACGGCGAGAACGAGCACAGCCCGTTTACCGAAGCGCTGGCGGCGGTCCTGCCGGTGGACGGCCTGATTGCCGAACAGGTGTTCAAGCGGGTGGCGGACCGTGTCAGCGCGGCCACGGAGGGCGCCCAGACGCCGTTCTACAATAGCGGCCTGACGGGCGAGGATATCTGCTTTGCCCAATGCACGGCCGAGGGCGGTATTTCGAGCGCCGAACAGACCGTGTTCGATCTGGCCGAGAGCCCTTGCGAATACGCGGCTTTCCTGGACCAGTACCCGGCAAGCCCCCTCGCGGCGCTGGCCAGGACGCGGGCGGAAACCTGTAATGGCGGCGCCGGTGGTGATGGACGGGACGTGGCGGCCCTGTCGGAGGACATTCCGGGCGCACCGGCGGAATCCGCGCCGTGGACGCCGACGGTCGTCGAGGCCGGGTCTGATCTCAGCGCCTCGCTCGCGTGCATTGCGGACCATGCGAAAGCCGACATGTGCAAGCCGGACGACTGGAGCGGCGTCTATGAGAACTGCAAAACCTACGAACATGCCTTGCTGGACGATGGCAGCCTGCTCCAGGCGGTCAGCAGCGGCATGTGCACGGCAACCGGCTGGCCGGCGCTGATGAAGCGCTACACATGGGAAGCGCAGAATGAGGATGCTTTCCGTGACAAGTACGCTGCCCAGCCGAATGATTTCCGGTCGGCGATGACGTGCCTCGATGCCTATGCCCGGACGGATCGCTGTACCGAGCGGCGCTGGAGCGATGTCTATGAAACTTGCCGCACCTATGAGCATGAGCGCCTGAACGACGGCGTGCTGCAGGCAGCCGTGAAGGCAGGCCAGTGCTCGGCCAAGGGCTGGGGGACGCTACAGATCCGGCTGGGGGCTGTCAGTGGTTATCTCGAGCAGAAATCTGTCGTGCCTTATGTGCAGGAGCAGATGAAGAGCAAGATGCCGATCCAGCAGCAGTCACCGGATCTTGGCGATATGTTTAAGGATGACGGCTACACCAAGCAACAGGTCAAAAAGTACTGATTGGCAGGGCCGTCAGGCACTGCGCATGATAACCGGAACGATGCGTACCGTATCGCGGCGGGGCCATGTGTTGCCCGTCTGCGCGCCCGGAATCGGCGTGTGGCGGGTGAAATGCGCGGGTGTGGTCGCGGGGCGCGAGCGGTGCGGCCCGGGGGTGGCAAGGGTGCGGCCGGTCCGGACTCTAGCGCCAAAACGAGAAAAACCCCGGCCATAAGGCCGGGGCGTTCCCACTCTACGCATCATGGCAGACCCGTCGGTCTTACATGAAGCCTTTGAACTTGTCCTTGAAGCGCGACACGCGGCCACCGCGGTCGAGCAACTTGCCGTCGCCGCCAGTCCATGCCGGATGCGACTTGGAGTCAATATCCAGAACCAGCTTGTCGCCTTCGGCGCCATAGGTGGAACGGGTCTGGTACTCGGTGCCATCGGTCATCACAACGTTGATGAAGTGATAATCGGGATGCCCTTCTTTTTTCATAGCCTGGGCCTCTCTATGTAGCCTGGTGTAACGGGTTGAATTCGCACGAGGTGCGCTGGCATGTCTCAGCCATTTTTCGAAGCCCGGCGTGTAACTGAAACAGCGGCGTCCCGCAAGAGGGCGCTTGCATTGAATTGATGCGTGCGCGCAGAAAGAACTCCCATGGCCGATACAGAAACCAGCCTCGTCGAGGATCGCCGCACCACGCTTCCAGAGGGCGGGGAAGGCATGGCGCGGCCGAAGGGCCGCAGCCTGAAGCCTCTGACGCTGCTCTTGCCGTATTTCAGGAAACACTGGGTGACGGTCAGCGTTGCGCTGGTTTTCCTCATCCTGGCGGCGGCCGCCAGCCTGTTCATTCCGATCCTGCTGGGGCAGGCGGCGGATGCCGGCCGGTCTGCCGACGGTAATGTCGAGACGCTTCTGGCCCTGATCAATGAAGCCTTCCTGTGGGTGTTTCTCGCAGCGATCTCGGCCGGCTTGCTGGGCGCGGTGCGCTTCTATTTCGTGTCGCGCTTCGGCGAGCGGGTGGCGGCTGACCTGCGCCGGGACCTCTATGCCCATCTCCTGAAGCTCTCGCCCGCCTATCACGCGAAGATGCGCTCTGGCGAAGCCGTGTCGCGCCTGACGGCGGACATAACCCTGATCGAGACCTTCCTTGGCACATCTGCCTCGCTGGCCACCCGCACATTGCTGACCACGACAGGTGCCCTGACCATGATGATGGTGGTGAACTGGAAGCTGGGCCTGACCCTGCTGGCCATGTTGCCGATCGCGGTCCTGCCAGTGATGGGGATTGGCCGGATCATCCGGAAAATGTCGAACCGAGCGCAATCGCGCCTGTCGGATGCCGGCGCCGAGGCCGCTGAAGCGCTGGACGCGATCGAACTGGTTCAGGCCTATGGCCGCGAGGGGGGGCGACTGGCCTCGTTCACGACCGCCATCGAGGCGACGTTCGATGCCGCGATGAAACGGATCGGCGCCCGCGCGGTCATGATCGTGATGGTGTCGGTATTGCTGTTTGGCGGCTTTGTCGGTGTGCTGTGGCTCGGCGCGCGCAGTGTGGCGACGGGTGAGATGACATTCGGCAACCTCGCCTCCATGGTCATGTATGCGCTCTATGCGGGGTCCGGCATCGGCATGCTGGCCGAGGTCTATGGCGAAGTGATGCGGGCAGCGGGCGCCGCCGACCGTGCTGCTGAAGTGCTCAACACCGAGATCGAGATTGAAGCGCCGCAGCACCCGGTGGCGCTGCCCTCCAAGGTTACCGGCGCACTGGCATTCGATCATGTGACCTTCCGCTATGGCCAAGAGACGCTGTCGGCGCTGGAGGATTTTTCCCTGTCGGTGAAGCCGGGCGAGTTCGTGGCGCTGGTCGGCCCGAGCGGGGCCGGCAAGACGACGGTGTTCCGGCTGGCCTTGCGCCTGTTCGATCCGCAGGCGGGAACCGTAACGCTGGATGGCGTTTCGTCGGTGGCGGCAGACCCGGCCGACTGGCGCCGGCAGTTTGCCTATGCACCGCAGGAATCGGCGCTGTTCACGGGCACGGCGGCGGAGAATATTGCCTTCGGCACCGACAATCCGGACGAAAAGCTGCTGGAACATGCCGCCCGCATGGCGGAGGCGATGGACTTCCTGTCAGACAAGGATGGCCTGGCCACGGATCTTGGCCAGAAGGGACGCAGCCTGTCGGGCGGCCAGCGCCAGCGCGTGGCGCTTGCGCGGGCACTGGTCCGGGACGCGCCGGTCCTGTTGCTGGATGAGGCGACCTCGGCGCTCGATTCCGAAAGCGAGGCGGCCGTGCGCCGCGCGATTGCGAATGCTGCGGAAGGCCGCACGACGCTGGTCATCGCCCACCGCCTGTCGACGGTGCGGCGCGCCGACCGGATCGTGGTGATGGAACAGGGCCGGATCGTGGAAGAAGGCACGCATGACCAGCTTGTCGCCAAGGGCGGTCTCTATGCGCGGTTGGCAGAGTTGCAGTTTGCCAGCGAGACGGCCTGAACCTGCGCGCGGCGCGGCCCCGATTGGCAGTCTAGCAGTATTTGGACCCCATCGATGCTTCGTAACTTTCAATCGGCCCCATTCCTGCCGCAGCTCTTCGCTCGTTCAGCTGTTCTGGCCTAGACGAAGGGTGGGCCTTCCAGGTGCCATTGCCTGTGCAGCCGCCTTGTGTGCCGAACTTTTGTAGTGCGCCCTCCTTGAGGGCAATGCGGTCAGACAGCATGGCTACATTCTGTGGGTTCGTTTCTCCGCTCGCCATACGATCAGTCAGGTCGGCGAGGGCCTGTTTCTGCCAGACTTCATTGCCAGAGTGCTGAATCAAAAGGAATGCGGCGGCATCGGCGCTCTCGCCATATGTTCCAATGGAGAACCAGCCCATCTGGCGCATGGTCGCTTGAAGCCACGCATCGTTATTCGCGGAAATTGTATCGGCATTTTTCCTGAATTCCTCATAAGTCATGCCAAGTATCCGGATGTCCTTCGTTGACTGTCCGATCACGGATACGAGAAGCTGTGCGACATACGCATCGAGGAAGGCGCGTTCATAGAGTTCGCATTGGAATGGCAGGGCGTCATCGCAATCTGCGTGCATCCTGAGATAATATTCCCACGCCGTATCGAGTTTGCCGTCAGGAGCAGAGGGCGGACTCAATACGTTCAGCGCTTTGACGTAGGCGTCCGTCTGTTCGCCAGCCTTTGGGGCAAGGTTTGCACAGGCGGCAAACGATGCCATGGCAACCGACATAGCGACTGTTCGTAAGTGGGTCATATCCATCCTTCCGTGTCTGGAAGACTGCATACCTGTATTCGAACGTATGCCGGCGAGACGGCCTAGGGCTTGCGCAGCTTCTTGACCTTGCCATCAATGGTGAAGGCGAAGGCGAGCGACAGGATCAGCGGCACCCAGATGGGCAATTCGCCAAGACCGGGCGCGCCAACCGCCGCTGCGAGGTGATCGTCAACGCACCACCATAAAAGCCATAACCACATGATATTTCTCCGCTAACTCAAACACCTCACAGGGTTGAGATAGCGAAGGATGGCCTGGATTGACAGGGGCAGGGCCCTATTCGGCGGCCTGGAGGATGACGGCGGGCTCGCGGTCGCTCGAGAAAGTCAGCACACCATCTTCGATCGGCGCCTTGCGCAGGTTCTTCATGTCCTCGCGATAGTTCATGTTGAGCTTCCACGGCTTTTCCTTGTGCTGGCGGGGAAGCGAGTCCATCGCGCGGGCGAAATAGCCTGACGAGAAGCCGACCACGAACGGGTCTGTCTCGGCCGGGAAGTGGTCGAGATAGGGCATCACGCTGGTCGTGCCGGTTTCGGTCATATGGTTCAGTACGCGGCAGACATATTCCGAGGTGAGATCGGCCTTCAGGGTCCATGATGCGTTCGTGTAGCCGAATGTCAGCGCCATGTTCGGGACGTTGGACAGCATCACGCCCTTATAGTTCAGGAGTTCGCCTGCATGGATCGGCTGGCCGTCAATGCTTGCCTCGATGCCATTCATGTATTGCAGGTTGAGGCCGGTCGCCGAGATGATGATATCGGCTTCCAGCGTCTCGCCGGACTTCAGGCGGATGCCGTCAGCGGTGAACGACTCGATATGGTCGGTGGCGACGTCCGCCTTGCCGGATTTGAGGGCTTCGAACAGGTCGGAATCCGGCACCAGGCACAGGCGCTGTTCCCATGGCTTGTAGCTGGGGGTGAAGTGCTTTTCGACGTCATAGTCGGGACCAAGCTCCTCGCGTACCATGCCGAGCAATTGCTCGCGCACCTTTTCGGGCTTCGTCTGGGTCTGGTTGTAGAAGAACTGACCCATCGTGACGTTGCGCCAGCGGATGACATTGTAGGCCCAGCTCTCGGGCAGGACCTTGCGCAGGAAAGTTGCGAACTTGTCGACGGCCGGGCGCGAAACGACATAGGAGGGCGAGCGCTGCAGCATGGTGACATGCGCGGCCTTGTCGGTCATCGCCGGGACCAGCGTGACGGCTGTTGCACCTGAGCCGATGATGACGACTTTCTTGCCGGTATAATCCAGATCTTTCGGCCAGAGTTGCGGGTGGATGATCTGGCCCCTGAAGTCTGCCTCGTTCGGGAAGTCAGGCCGGAACGGCTTGTCATAGCTGTAATAGCCGCCGCACAGGAACAGGAAGCGGCATGTCGTGAGCTCGGTCGTTCCGCCATGGTCCAGGGTGACATTCCAGAGATGGTCGGCGCTGGACCAGTCTGCAGCCACGACCCTGGTGTTGAACTGGATCTTGTCGGTAATGCCGTTTTCGTCAGCCGTCTCCCGCACATATTTGCGGATATTGGGTCCATCTGCGATGGCCTTGGCGTCTGTCCACGGTTTGAAATTGTAGCCCAGCGTATACATGTCGCTGTCCGAGCGGATGCCGGGATAACGGAACAGGTCCCATGTGCCACCGATCGCGTCGCGTGCTTCGATGATCCGGTAGGTCCGGTCAGGGCATTCCCGGGTAAGGTGAACCGCTGCGCCGATGCCTGAAAGGCCTGCGCCGATGATGAGTACGTCTGTGTCTGGCTGGGTCATGCCCGGACGTTACAACGGCAATACGAATGCGACAATAGATGACGCAGGTGTCACGTATTTTATTGTATATGGGTCAGTCGATCGCCGCGGCCTTGCCGAAAGCGCCCGCGTGGCGGATCTGCTTCTGGACGAGGGGGAGAATGTCCTCATTACCAGCGATGATCGAGCCCGTTGCCAGCATGTCACCGCCGTCGGTCTCCTCGACAAAACCGCCCGCTTCGCGCACGAGAACGACGCCGGCGGCGATGTCCCAGGGCTTGAGATCGCGTTCCCAGAAGCCATCGAACCGGCCGGCGGCGACCCAGGCGAGGTCGAGCGCGGCCGAGCCATAGCGGCGGATGCCGGCGCAGACAGGGGGCATTGCGGCGATTTCGCGGGCGAACCCGACGTGCCAGGCTTCC
>Ga0209344_10000295_pt1 | contig 96445 bp, 95 predicted proteins | sample Cruoilmetagenom6_FD_187293 | JGI IMG/M metagenome (GOLD analysis project Ga0209344, IMG submission 187293) | Oil polluted marine microbial communities from Coal Oil Point, Santa Barbara, California, USA - Santa Barbara Oil Seep Sample 6 (SPAdes)... | ecosystem: Environmental > Aquatic > Marine...
GGTGGCATCCGCTGGTTTCCGGTGACCCCGACACAGTGCATGTGGCGGGCATCTCCGTGCGCAACAAGACCGTGGATGAAAAAGACATCGCGATTGAAGACTATGAGGACCATTTGGTGGATTGGCCGGAAAATGTGCCAAAGGCATCACTGAACAAGCGGTGAGGGGGGTGGAAAGCTCAACGAGTTAATTCGCAGTAAACGTATGACCTATATGAGAATTGGTGAAATCGTTACGCATAATTGAATGGCGAGATATTTCATATATTTATTTAAAATTGCTATAATGCAAGTATGATCGAAATCATCAAGTGAAAAATATGTAATTTTCTAGTAGGCATACAGTATTTGATTTAACGTTGCCAATTGTCGCCAATGGCCATACTTTTTAGTTGGAAATACGAAATCACTCGATCCAGGCAAGTGCGTGCGCCGTTGTATTCATCAGAGGAGTTGTCCATGAAGGTTCTCGCGGATTTATCTGGAAAAGGAGCAATTGAATCAGAAACCCATGACCCTGTGTCTATTGAATACAGACTGGTGGTTATCGGCCCTTCGGGGGGCGCGGGCTTATAAGTGGCGATGGAACACTTATATCGGACAACCCAATAGGATTACTGGATGCTTTCGAAGCGAAAGAGACTTTTCTAAGGTTGGAGGACGGACGACGGCCGAAAGTTATACTGACGCGAGTTGGCGGATTCGACGCGGACTTTAAACTTACCGGTCCTCTTGACGGTGTTTAACTTGATCTCTCACTGACATCTCAATCGAATTTCTTGTGTTGGTATTAGGCGACAAATTCAAAATCAGCTTGAGCGTAGTGTTGTACTTCTGATCGTAGGCGTTCTTGTCGATGTCGACCATGAGCGGTAATTTCTAAAGCTCCATATGAAGCTGAACGAGGCGGTAACATCCTGATGGCTGATCAGAAACGACACAATAAAAAGCAACAAGATGAATTGCTAGTTGGACTCGGTAGTCCGGAAGCGAAACAGGCGATGGTCATTTGGATGAACAGCCACGGGGAAGACATCAGCCGGGCTAGTTCACAATTTTACATGTTGTACGGTCAGGCGATGGACGGGTGGTCCACATTGGAAGGCAGTTTGGCGCTTTGGTTTTCCAAACTTACAAGGATGCCACCTAAGCGTGCTAGGCGAATATTTTATTCAGCCAGAAGTTTCTCCGGCAGAGCTGACATGCTGAAAGCCGCCATTTCCGCAACCAGAATTCCAACGGAACTCAAAGCATTTCTGATAACTGCAATAAAAGCGGCCATAAAATACTCCTCATTTAGGAACCAGTTAGTTCATGGCGAAGCCAATGTGCACATGAGTTATGAAGACGAGAATCCGGTCTTTGAAATGTTGATTACTGAACCGAAATACATGGAACGCATGACTCCAGAATTCGGCGTTTCAGCCGCAGATGTCCAAATGGGCAACCATGCATTCCGAGCATTGGCAGCAGACTTGATGATGGCGTTCACTGGCGCGATCGCTGGATCGCAACTTGAAGAATATCGCGAGCGCATTCTTCAACGGCCCAATCTTCCAAACCCTCAAACATCAGCCCAAAATCTCGCAAAACAGAAGTAACAACAGCGGTCATTTCCAGCGTAAAATTAACGGCCTCAGTTTTCTTGGGCCAGATTGTCGGTGCGAATCATGTTTCACAATTTTTCATTCTCAAGAATTGGATAAGCAAAATCCCCATTATAGGAATAAATTCCTTGACGCCGTGACGGTTGTTTGGTAGGTTTATGTCATCGTCACAGAAATGCGCCGAACAGGGCGGCATTCACGGCAAGACTGAAGTTTAGCACATCACCAAAATGAGTTCGTAACGCTCGTGAGAAATCGCGGGCGTTTTTGTTTGTCCGTTGGCCCATTGAGCAGGCCATTGGTTGGTAATAGGCAGGCATCTGGAAAAAGGATTTTGCGATGAGTGAGACGGCGGCACCATTTGAGAGGATTCTCGAAATCAAGCAAGCGCTGCATGATCAGGTGGAAACCGGAGCTGGACGCAGCGACCCGGCGGGCACCATGAAGATGCTCGGGCAGATGCGGGGCGTGCTGTCTCGCGAGCTGGATCAGTTTGCAGGTACGGCTGGTGGTCCTGATGGCCAGGGGATTGACGGAAAGGCGGCCATAGATCTGGTGTCGCTGATTGCCCGGACGTTGGAGAAGATTGATCAACTGGAGCGCCAGATCGCCGAATCCGAAATTGACAAGGCAAGCGATGTGGGGCCAGAGGAACGCGCTGCTCTGCGTCAGACGGTGACCGACATGATTTCCACGCTGGCCGACCGACGGATCAGGAAACTGCGGCAGGCTTCAGCCGAAGACAAACCTGCCGATGAGGGGAGTTCTTGATGGACTTTCGCGTGAATAGATGGGCTGCCTCGCTGCGGACCTCATGAACGGATGAATGCAAAAATTTCAGGTGAGGACGCCGAAATGCTTGCGGGCTGGATTAATGCACTGGCCAGCGATGCGCTTCGACAACTCAGCCGTGATTGGCGGTTTTTGGGGCGTGAAGATCAAATGCCTCCGCCCGGCGACTGGCAAACCTGGTTGATGCTGGGTGGCCGTGGCTCGGGCAAGACCCGCGCTGGGGCCGAATGGGTCCACGGATTGGCAACGGGTGATGTGGATGGCTTGAATGGCGCTGGCAGAATTGCGCTTGTTGGCGAAACTTTCGCCGATGCCCGTGAGGTGATGATTGACGGTGTTTCCGGGATTGTGACCATCGCGCGGCATGAGCGGCCTCGCTATGAAACCACCCGCCGACGTGTGTTGTGGCCATCAGGTGCGGTGGCGCAGATTTTCTCCTCGGAAGATCCGGAAAGCCTGCGCGGGCCGCAATTTGCCGCTGCCTGGTGCGATGAGCTGGGAAAATGGCGCCATGCGCAGGAGACCTGGGACATGCTGCAGTTCGGGTTGCGGTTGGGGACAAAGCCTCGCCAGTTGGTGACCACGACGCCGCGCCCGACGCCATTGCTGCTGGCGATGGTCAAGGATGCAGCCACGGTCGTGACCCATATTCGAACGACCGACAATGCCGAGAATCTGGCAAGCGGATTTATCGACGCCATTCGCGCCAGATATAGTGGCACCCGATTGGGCCGGCAGGAGCTTGATGGCGAACTGATTGCCGATCGGGATGACGGGCTGTGGCGGCGAAGCCAGCTGGAAAACCTGGTGGTGCGAAAAACCGGTCCACTGCGCCGGATCGTTATCGCTGTTGATCCACCCGCCACCGGGACGGCGAAAAATTCTTGCTGCGGCATTGTGGCTGCCGGACTGGACGAGCAGGACCGGGCGGTGGTGATCGCCGATGGGTCGGTGGAAAGTGCGACACCGATCCAATGGGCGCGTGCAGCCTGCGAACTCTATCGCCGCTTTGATGCCGACTGTGTGGTGGCCGAAGTCAACCAGGGCGGCGACATGGTGGAGACGGTGCTGCGGACGGTGGATGCTAACCTGCCGGTGCGAAAAGTGCGTGCCAGCCGGGGTAAATGGTTGCGGGCCGAACCTGTGGCAGCGCTTTATGAGCAAGCGAAAGTGGTACATGCAAGCCATTTTCCGGCCCTTGAAGACCAGATGTGCGACTTCGGGCCTGATGGCCTTGCATCCGGTCAATCACCCGATCGGCTGGATGCGCTGGTTTGGGCACTGACCGAACTGTTGCTCAATCGCCGTGGCAAACCATCGGTGCGGCATTTATGAGCAGGCAAGCCGCTTTACGGGAGAAACCCATTGGACTATCTCGTTGGATGTGTTCACGGAGCCAAACAGCATGTTGCGCCACATCGTTTTCTTCAATCTACCGGATCGGGAAAATTACCAAACGGTACGTGACGGGCTGGAGTTGCTCACCGGCATTCCCCACGCCCGGCATCTGGAAATTGGCCTGGTGGAAAGCCGCGACCCGATCTCCGAACAGGTCGATTTCGTCGTCTACGGCGAATTCGACGATGAAGCTGCGTTGGCAGCCTACAAGGCCCATCCGATCTACCAGAAGTCGATTGATATCGTACGTCCATTGCGTGAATTGCGCGTGGCAGCCGATTATCTGACCGGTGAGCCTGAACCAAACAGGTAAGAGCCAGGCATTCCAGCCTGAGACAAGTTGTGTGAGATTTTTCAACCCGCCGCATCCCGGCGGGTTTTGTTTTGAAAGGAACAGCAATGGTCTGGTCACTGCGTCTGCCCTTTTCGGGCGGGGGCGGACGCACACGCGCGCCCGCAAAACCCACAACTCAGCCTGTGGAGCAAAAAGCCAACCTTCCAGCGGGTCTTGCGGCGTTGTCCGCTGGCAGTGGAGCGTCCTGGTCCGGGCGCAGCTACACAGCTCTGGCGCGCGAGGGGTTCATGCGCAATCCGGTGGCCCATCGCGCCATCCGCATGATCGCCGAGACCGCTGCCGCCACGCCCTGGCTGCTCTATGAGAATGAACGCGAGATTGATACGCATCCGCTGCTCGATCTTCTGGCCAGACCCAACGCGAGTGTTTCCGGAACCGAGTTTTTCGAGACTCTTTATGGTCATCTCTTGATGTCCGGCAATGGCTGGTTGGAAGCTGTCGAAGGGGCTCACGGATTGGCCGGTCTGCAGCTTCTTCGGCCTGATCGGGTTCGCGTAATTGAAGGTCGAGATGGCTGGCCGGTGGCGCATGAATATGCCGTCGGTCAAGCTCGCCGCCGTTACGCAATTGAACCAGTGGCAGGCAGAGGACTGTTGCACCTGCGGCTGTTTCATCCACTTGATGATCATGCCGGCTTTGCACCTTTGGGTGCGGCACAAATGGCGCTGGACCTGCACAATCAGGCAAGCACGTGGAACAAGGCGCTGCTCGACAATTCAGCTCGACCATCAGGTGCGCTGGTCTACCAACCCAAAGACGGCGGCAACTTAACTGACGAGCAATATGGACGGCTGAAGGATGAGCTCGAAGATGGCTATCAGGGCGCAAGTCGTGCAGGCCGTCCAATGCTTCTCGAAGGGGGGCTGGATTGGAAGGCGATGGGGCTTTCTCCCAAGGACATGGACTTTGTTGAAGCCCGCAATGGAGCCGCTCGCGACATCGCATTGGCTCTCGGTGTTCCACCGATGTTGATCGGCATTCCCGGTGATCTGACCTATGCGAACTACCAGGAAGCAAACCGGGCGTTTTGCCGCCAGACGGTACTGCCGCTGGTGGCCCGAACGGCTGCCGCAATGACCAATTGGTTCCGTCCGGTTTTCGGTGGTCGCCTGCGTCTGGACTTCGATGCAGACCGTTTGCCCGGACTGGAAGCCGAGCGCGATGCTTTGTGGAAACGGCTCTCAGAAGCACCTTTTCTCAATGAAGACGAAAAGAGACAAGCCGTTGGATATCAACCACTTGAAGAGTGAAATGGAATCGATTTCCGAGCCACTTGAATCAATTTGCCAACTTCCGCGCGCGCGCCCGGAAAACACGAAAGGCCTGGTCATGAGTTCCATCGATCCTGACCCGGTACTGATTGCCGCGCGCTTTGGCGGCGCCGTCGCAGGCGCGCTTGTGTCACTGGTTTACCTGCTGCCCAAAAGTACGCGCGAAGCCGCAGCGCGTGGTTTCGCCGGGCTGGTCACCGGACTGGTTTTTGGAGCTCCGACCGGTGCTGCACTCGCGGAAAAGTTTGCGATCTCCAGTCTATTGGGACCAGCCGAAACCCTGTTGATGGGATCGGCAGCGGCCTCGATGACCGCCTGGTGGGTGCTTGGGGCGCTCTCGCGGATTGCCGATCGGACTGGCCGCAACAGACCTTCTGACAACGACTGACTGCACGCATGAAAGGAATACAGATGAAGACAGCTGCAACACCAGCCGTCTGCCGGCAAAAGAGCAGGCAAAGAACCGACTGGCAGAAAAAGCGAGTCGAACTCGACCTGCGGGATGTTACCGGCGATGGTCGCTTTTCCGGTTACGCCAGCATATTCGGCGCCATTGATCTGGGTCGGGATGTGATTGAGCCGGGTGCATTCAGAGCCTCGCTTGCAAGCCGTGGTCCCGCCGACATCCGGATGTTGTTTCAGCACGACCCTGATCAACCAATCGGGCGCTGGATCACCATCCGTGAGGACGCCCGCGGGCTGTATGTCGAAGGCCAACTTTCGCTTGGGACGGCAAGGGCGCGCGAGGTACATGAACTGATGAAATCAGGTGCGCTCGACGGCCTTTCCATTGGGTTCAAAACCGTGCGGGCAGCACGCCAGCCCAAGGGCACAATACGCAGAATTTTGAGCGCCGACCTGTGGGAAATTTCCGTCGTGACTTTCCCGATGCAGCCCGAGGCACGGGTGACAAACGTCAAACACCTCACCGACCCAGCCCGCCAATCTGAAAGTCGACTGGCCGCTACCATCCGTCGGGCCACCAGGCTCATGGCAGGCAGCTAAGCCGTCCCTTTCCCCGAAAGTTCCACATCGAAACGAAAGGACTATTCATGCCCAAATTCCGAACCGAACAAACCGGATCGCCATCAGCCACGGCGCCTGAACTCAGCACTGCATCTGTTGCGTCAGACCTTGAAATAAAGGTTGCTGACAATGAGGTTTCAACGGCGTTTGAAGATTTCATGGAGACCTTCACGAGTTTCCGTGAAGCCAATGAGCAAAGACTGGTCGAGATTGAGCGCCGTTCTGGCGCGGATGTGATTTCGACCGAAAAGGTAGACCGTATCAACCGCGCCATCGACGAACAAAAACGACTGCTTGACGATCTAATGCTCAAACGTGCTCGACCGCCCCTTGGTCTCGGACGTCCGACAGAAGGCGTCAGCGAGCACAAAGATGCCTTCTCCGCCTATATCCGCCGCGGCGAGGAACAGACGCTGCGCCAGGCAGAAGAAAAGGCAATGTCAACTGGAAGCGATCCCGATGGTGGCTATCTGGTGCCGGATGAACTGGATACCGAGATTGGTCGCCGATTGGCAGATCTCTCGCCAATGCGGGCAATTTCGTCGGTGCGCCAGGTTTCTGGCGCGGTGCTGAAAAAGCCATTTGCAATTGGTGGCATGGCGGTTGGTTGGGTAGGCGAAACTGATGCCCGGCCCCAGACTGCACAGTCGCAATTGGCGGAACTCCAGTTTCCGACGATGGAACTTTATGCGATGCCCGCAGCGACCGCATCGCTGCTTGACGATGCTGCACTTGATGTCGAATCGTGGATTGCTTCCGAGGTGGAAGCAGCCTTTGCGGAACAGGAAGGAGCGGCCTTCATCACGGGTGACGGGGTCAACAAACCGCGAGGGTTGGTCGATTACCCCACCGTGGCCGACAGCGGATGGAGTTGGGGTAATCTCGGCCATGTTGCATCGGGAGCTGATGGTGCTTTTGGCACCGACCCGTCTGACAAATTGATCGAGTTGATTTATGCGCTGAAGGCTGGCTACCGCCAGAATGGACGCTTCCTGATGAACCGCTCGACGCAGGCCGAGATCCGCAAGTTCAAGGATACCGATGGCAATTATCTCTGGACCCCGCCAGCAGCATCTGGCCAATCCGCTACACTGATGGGCTTTCCAGTCAGCGAAGCCGAAGCCATGCCGGATATCGCATCCGATGCACTCGCGTTGGCATTTGGTGATTTCCGACGCGGTTATCTGGTCGTTGACCGGACCGGCGTCCGGGTGCTGCGCGACCCATATTCAGCCAAGCCGTATGTGTTGTTCTACACCACCAAACGGGTCGGAGGCGGCGTCCAGAATTTTGAAGCAATCAAGATGCTGAAATTCGCCGTCAGCTAAACCGAACCCTACCAACCCTCCCGCTGGCTGACGGCGGGAGACCGGATGCCCGCTCTCATTGCCCCGTCACCTCCTCCCTTCGAGGGCGGGCATCGAACACGTTTTCCAAACAGACATTTCGGAGACACACATGACCCTGATCCTCACCGGGCCAGCGCTCGGCGAACCCGTCACGCTGTCTGAAACCAAGGCGCATCTGAGGCTTGATACCGGCGATGAGGACGCATTGATCAATACGTTGATCGCAGCCGCTCGCGCCCATTGCGAAGCAGCGACCGGATTGGCGTTGATGACCCAGAGCTTTCGGCTTTTCCTTGATGACTGGCCTGAAAAGCAAGTGATTCAAATTCCCAAGTCACCGGTGCAAGCCATTGATACGGTGAATGTTTACGATGCTGCGGGACAGCCGCAGGTTGTTTCTCTGGCGGGGATGGCACTCGATGGCCGTGCCCGTCCCGCGCGCCTGTTTTTGACGGAACGGCCATCACCTGAACCTGAGATCAACGGCATAGAAATAGATTTCACCGCCGGATTTGGCACGGCGAACGACATTCCGCCTGAGCTCAATCGTGCAATGCTTTTGCACATAGCTCTGATGTTCGAGTTCCGCGGTGCGGTGGCACCGGGCATGCAGCCTGCGGGTATTCCGCATGGCTATGATTCGCTTGTGTCGCCATGGGTTCGGAGGGCGATATGATGCGGTTGACCTTCATGGATCCGGGTGCGTTGAACGCCCGGTTGACGTTGGAAGATCAGGCTAACACCAGTGATGGCCAGGGTGGTGAGACGATCAACTGGGTGCAGGTTGCAGGGCTTTGGGGAGCGGTCAAACCTGTTGCGGACCGTTTCGGCGAAAAAGGGGGGGCCGAGAGCGCTATTCTCACCCATCGCGTGACGGTCAGAGCGCGCTCCGATGTGCGGCGCGGAATGCGCATAGTTTGGCAGGGCAGGGCGCTTTTAATCCGGACCGTTTCTGACCCTGACGAAGCCGGGCGTTATCTGACCTGTCATTGCGAGGAGATGTCGCCATGAGCGCCAATGAGCTGCAAAAGGCAATCTATACCGCGCTGGCCAGTGATACCGCAGTGACTGCAATGTGTGGGCCTGACAAGGTGTTTGACGGCAGGCCGGTGCGCAAGGATTTGCCATATCTCAATTTCGGAAACTGGCGGATTTTCGACAATTCCACTGTCAGCGAACCGGGGACCGAACATCGTTTCGCAATCGAAGTTTGGTCAGAGAAAAACGGCCATTTCGAAGCCGCCGCCATTGCTGATGCCGTTGTCTCAGCCTTGCATGACCAGCCGTTGGTGGTTGGCAGTCAGATCCTGGTGAATTTACGCCACGAACGGACCAGCACAAGCCGGGTGAACCGGTCGCGGCTTTATCTCGCACGCGTGGAATTCCGTGCCGTGCTTGAACCCACAGACTGAACAAGCCGAGAAAGGGAAACCCCATGACCTCACAAAAGGGCAAGGATCTGCTCGTCAAAATCGATGACAGCGGAAGCTATGTCACGATAGCAGGTCTGCGTGCGCGCCGATTGGCGTTCAATGCGGCCAGCGTCGATATAACAGACGCCGAATCTGCAGGCCGTTGGCGTGAACTGTTGGCCGGTGCAGGGGTTCAACGTGCCAGTATTTCCGGCAGTGGCCTGTTCAAGGACGCGGCCAGTGATGCGTTGACGCGACAAGTGTTTTTTGCAGGCGAAATTCGCAATTTCGAAGTGATCATTCCAGACTTTGGCAGCGTAACCGGCCCATTCCAGATCGTCGCACTGGAATATTCGGGACGTCATGATGGTGAAGTGACCTTCGAGATGGCGCTGGAATCCGCCGGAGCGCTGACATTTGGAGCATTGTGATGATGATCCTCGAACGCGAGCCCAACCGTTTTCGCGGTGAAACCACAGCAACAATCGACGGGGAACAGCGAATTCTGTGCCTTACGCTCGGAGCCTTGGCAGAACTTGAGACCGCTTATGGAGCGGACGGCCTGACAGGTCTCTGCAAAAGGCTATCGGTTGGACATTTTTCTGCCGATGACCTTATCCGCATCATTGGGGCGGGGCTGCGCGGCGGCGGCAATGTGGTTTCCAATAATGATGTGGCGTCCATGTCTATTGATGGTGGCGTGCCGGAAACGGCACGGATCGCAGCTCGACTGATCATCAGCACATTTGGCACAGAACAGCCTTCGAACGACATGCTGCCGAACTCCAAATCATGGCAGATCGATTGATGGGGACATCTGAAAATAAGCCGCTGATTCCGTGGGAAGCGGTGATTGCTTTTGGCATTGGCCATTTGCAGCTGCCGCCTGACCAGTTCTGGACGCTGAGTTTTCGCGAGTTCCGGGCACTGCTTCCTTCGAGCCCGGTGGGTCTGAACGCGCCTATTACCCGCATGACCCTCGAAGACCTCGTCAAACGTTATCCGGACGGAGATTCCAATGACAGACCATGATAACCGTTTAAGCTTGCCTGAATTTGATCTGGAAGCGACCGAGCGCGAGCTTGGCGAGTTGGAAAGACGCGCAAACTCATTTGGTTCAGCGATGACCAATGCTCTCAAGCAGGCTGTTGTGGATGGCCGCAATCTTGAAGATGTGTTGCGCTCGCTGGCCAACCGGATGTCATCAGTCGCGCTGGATGCAGGCCTGGCACCGCTGGAAAAGCTTGTTTCAAACGCTGCATCCGGACTGAGTTCGAACCTGACATCCGGGTTCTTCAACCTGTTGCCTTTTGCCCAGGGCGGGGTGGCCGGAAGGATCACTCCCTTTGCCCATGGGGGAGTCGTTGGCCAGCCGACACTGTTTCCGATGGGTGGCAGCGATATCGGCTTGATGGGAGAGGCCGGCGGCGAAGCGATCTTGCCGCTTCAAAGGGGATCCGATGGCAGGCTCGGTGTCGCCGCAAGCAGATCGGCTGCACCGGTTCAGGTGACTTTCAATGTTACCGCTTCAGATGCGGGCAGCTTCCGCAAATCAGAAGCCCAGGTGACCGCGATGCTTGCCCGTGCTGTTCAACGCGGTGGCCGCGGCCTTTGAAGTGCCGAGAGATTACGCAGATGTTGGAGGTTAGATGACCCAAGGATTTCACGAAGTGGGCTTGCCGCTAAGACTGGCGCTTGGTGCGACTGGCGGCCCATCGCGGCGCACGGACATCGTCGCGCTGTCCAATGGTGGTGAAGCCCGCAATGCCCGCTGGGCGGATGCGCGCCGTATGTACGATGTGGGCACAGGGCTCCGGGCTGTAGAAGATCTTTATGCGCTGACAGCCTTCTTCGAGGCGCGACGTGGCCAACTCTACGGGTTTCGCTTTCGAGATCCTCTGGACCATCAGAGCGCCATGGTCGGAGTTGCGATCAGCGCCAATGATCAATTGCTTGGCGTCGGTGACGGAGTGAATGCTGTATTCCAACTGCAAAAAACCTACGCAGATGCGGGCAATGCGATCATCCGGCTGATTGAAAAGCCAGTTGAGGATAGCCTGTTGCTGGCGCTCGATGGTGAAACGCTCGCATCGGAGGAATTCGCACTTGATGCAACGACTGGTCAGGTGACAATTGAACCGGGGTCGATTCCCGGTCCGGGAGTCGAGATCACCGCCGGGTTCGAATTCGATATCCCGGTCCGTTTTGACACCGACCGGATCGAGGTCAATCTTGCCGCATTCAAAGCCGGGTCAGTTCCCAATGTACCACTTGTGGAGATCAAGCCATGAGAACTGTTCCCACAGGATTGGCAGCTCATCTGCAAGGGGCTGCGACTACGACCTGTCATGCCTGGCGATTGACGCGCCGCGATGGAACAGTGTTTGGGTTCACCGAACATGACCGCGATCTCACCTTCGATGGAACGTTGTTTGCGGCGGTGAGCGGGTTTCAGGCTGGTGAAGTTGAAACGGGTTTGGGGCTTTCTTCTGATGCAGCGCAGGTGCTGGGGGCATTTTCGGCGCAAGCGATCACCCGTGATGATCTCGCCGCAGGCCGCTATGACGGAGCGTTGGTGGAAACTTTCATCACCAACTGGCGAGCGCCTGCCGATTTCATGAAGCTATCGACAAGGGAACTGGGCGAGGTGCGCGCTGGGCCGGATGTTTTTCATGCCGAACTGCGAAGTCTGGCAGCCCGGCTCAACCGACCGCAAGGCCGAATTTATGCCAGAAATTGTGATGCTGAACTGGGCGACCATCGTTGCAAACTGGTGTTGGATGATCCCGCATTCATGACCACAGACACGGTGATCGAAGCCGAAAGCAATACAACAATTTCTGCCGCTGGTTTGTCTGGTTTTGAGTCCGGATGGTTTGCCCAAGGGCGTATATTGTTTACCTCCGGCACGCTGGCGGGGCTGGAGTTTGCCATCGCGGACCACCGGGTGGAACAGGCAGTTGCTTTCCTGACGCTTTGGCAGCCAATGGAGATCAACCCCGATCCGGGTGATGCTTTCACAATTACGGCGGGCTGCAACAAGCAGCATGATACCTGCCGTTTAAAATTTGCAAACCTGGTCAATTTTCAAGGTTTCCCTTTCATGCCGGGCAGCGACTTTGCTTACGGATACGCCGATGGGGACACCACCCATGACGGCCGTCCGATCATTTCCTGAGGTTAAATCATGCAGACGCAGAATGAAGATCGTGAAGGCGAGATCGTCGCTGTCGCGCGATCGTGGCTGGGGACGGCTTATCGCCATCAGGCGAGCAAGAAAGGTGTGGGTGCGGATTGTCTGGGCCTTGTGCGCGGCGTGTTTGCTGAAGTGACCGGACGACCGGCGGAGAATCCACAACCCTATGCCCGCGATTGGGCTGAACGGACAGGTCAAGAGCGCCTGTTGCAAGCGGCGGTGCGCCATTGTGGAGCTTCATTAAAACGCGAGCAGGCACGGCCTGGCGATATCATTGTTTTTCGTTGGCGTAGCGATTGTGCAGCAAAACACACGGGAATTCTGACCGCCAGTCAGCATTTCATACATGCCTATGAGCAGGCTGGCGTCATCGAATCTGCTCTGACACCAGGTTGGGCGCGCCGCATCGCCGCCGTTTTCCGCTTTCCCGCCGCTATGGAGTATACTTGAAATGGCAGTCATTCTCCTGCAAGCAGCCGGTGCCGCAGTTGGTAGCGTATTTGGTCCGGTGGGTGCCGCATTGGGACAGGCAGCCGGCGCACTGGCCGGAGGACTGCTTGACAACTCATTGATCAATTCCACACGGACAATTCGAGGGAAGGGTCTGTCGAGTGCACGCATTCCCGCCGCTGACGAAGGCAGCCCCATTGCGCGGGTGCACGGTACCGCAAGAATTACCGGAACGCTGATCTGGGCGACCCGGTTTGAAGAACAGGTGAGCATTGAGCGCTTGGGCGGTAAAGCAGGTGGCCCGAAGACCGAGACTTTCTCCTACGGAGCAAATTTTGCGCTTGGGCTGTGCGAAGGACCCATTGCGGGTATCCGTCGGGTCTGGGCCGATGGCCGCGAACTTGATCTCTCCGGATTTGAAATGCGGGTTCACAAGGGCACCGAAGATCAACTGCCTGATCCGCTGATTGAGGCCAAACAAGGCAATGGGTTGGTGCCCGCCTGGCGCGGATTGGCCTATGTGGTATTCGAACGTCTGCCGCTCGACGGATTTGGCAATCGCATTCCGGTACTGAGTTTCGAGGTTATCCGGCCTATCGGATATCTTGAAAACAGCATCGAGGCGATTACGGTTATTCCGGGTGCGACAGAGCATGGTTATGCACTGACCCCGGTCTCCGAACTCAAGGCTGTCGGTGAACAACGCTTTCTCAATCGCAATACGCGGGGCGGGGCGACAGATTGGTCTGTTTCAATTGACGAACTGCAGGCGGTTTGCCCCAATCTGAAATCCGTGGCGCTGGTTACAGCCTGGATGGGGACTGATCTACGGGTTGGGGAAGCAGAGTTTCATCCCGGGGTTGAAGTCAACAATCGACCGGGCGAAAGCAGGACTTGGCAGGTAGGCAATCTAACCAGATCAACTGCTCGACTGATATCGCAAGTTGATGGTGCGCCGATCTATGGTGGTACACCTGATGATGCAGCAGTTATTGAAGCCATCGCAGATCTCAAGGCGCGCGGGCTTGAGGTGTTGCTCTATCCCTTTGTGTTGATGGATATTGTCGCAGGTAATGGTCTTGCCGATCCTTATGGCGGCAGCGAGCAACCCGCGTTGCCGTGGCGCGGGCGCATCACCTGCAGTCCTGCAACCGGTCAACAAGGTTCTCCGGATGGTGATGCGCAAATTCGCTCTGATGTAGCGGCATTCTGCGGAGTGGCACAACCTTCTGATGTGATTGTCAGTTCAGGTTCGGTGAGCTGGACAGGCGGCTTGGATGCTGGCTATCGCCGGATGATACTTCACCACGCCGGATTGGCGCTGGCGGCAGGTGGTGTGGACGGTTTTCTGATTGGCTCGGAACTTCGGGGATTGACGCGGCTGCGTGATGAAACCGGTGCGTTCCCCTTTGTTGATGCCCTTTGCGATCTGGCAAGTGACGTCAAGGCTATGCTTGGTTCCGGACCAATTGTTAGCTATGCGGCCGACTGGAGCGAATATGCCAGCTACCGACCAGATGATGGATCAGGTGATGTTTTCTTCAATCTCGATCCGCTTTGGGCGCATCCGGCAATTGGCGCAATTGGTATCGACAATTATATGCCACTGTCTGACTGGCGCGACGATGACCTCACCGAAGGCAACGTTGATAACGCGCGCCATGGCGCAGATTCGACGGCAATGGAAGTTGCGATCACCTCTGGTGAGGGTTTTGATTGGTTTTATGCCTCTGAAAGCGACCGAAAAGCCCGGCTTCGTACACCAATCACTGATGGACTGGCCAACAAGCCGTGGGTTTATCGCACCAAGGACATTCGCGGTTGGTGGCAAAACCTGCATTACGACCGGGCAGGCGGTACAGAAGCTGCCGAACCGAGCGACTGGGTACCTGCATCAAAGCCGATTTGGTTTACGGAATTGGGCTGTCCAGCCGTCGACAAGGGCGCCTGCCAACCCAATGTGTTTCCTGATCCACGCTCATCTGAGGGCGCGCTACCCTATTTCTCCACCGGTGCACGCAGCGATGAAACCCAGCGCGCATTCCTTCAGGCTCATGCCGAACACTGGACCGGTACGGCAAATGCCGACGGGATGGTGGATGTATCAAAAATATTTGTCTGGACCTGGGATGCCCGACCATTTCCAGCATTTCCAACAAGCTCCAATCTATGGGCCGATGGTGCAAGCTGGCGTGGCGGACACTGGCTCAATGGCCGACTTGGAAGCGCAGATCTCGCTGACCTGTTCGCCAAGGTGCTGACTGAAGCAGGTTTTACACGATTTGATGTTTCGGGCATCTCGGGAAGTCTCAACGGTTACGTCATTGGCGGTATCGCAAGCGTCCGGCAGGTGCTGGAGCCACTGATGGAAGCGTTTGCCATTGATGTGGTCGAGAGCGCAGACGGGCTGGCATTTTCCTCGCGGCTGAATGTCGGGCGAAAAGTACACAGTGTGGATATCCTGGTCGACGAGTTCGAAACTTCGCGCTTTGAGGAGGTCCGGTCGCACGAAAGCGAACTGCCGTCCGAAGCGGTCTTCCGGTTTTTCAACCCTCTCACCGATCATGCAGCGGCCAGTTCGCGATCCAGACGGCTGGATGGTGGAAACCCACATCAAACGGAACTAGCCATCAATGCCGCGCTCGATCCGGCGGAGGCGGGGATGGCGGTCGAGCGATGGCTCAAGGACCAATGGGCTGCACGCCGACAGCTCTCTTTGATAGTTCCACCGGGCCGAGTTGAACTGGAACCAGGGGATCTGCTGCGTTTCAACTTCAGTGATGCCCCACCGGGGCTATACCGGCTTGCACGCATTGAAGACGGGTTTGCCAGACGCCTTGAATTGGTGGGACATGCAGCAAGTCGACCGGATGAACCAGCAGTGCCGGTGCTTACTGCGAAGAATGATGATGCCCATCCTGGATTTGCTCCGAAGGTGGTGTTGGCCGACTTGCCGATAATCAGGGGCGAAGATGAAAGCGCTTGGGCTGTATGTGCCGCTCATGTGAAGCCATGGCGGTCGATTGTCATCTCCGCTAGTGCGGAAATTGAGGATTATCAGTTAGTCACAACCCTCGATGTCCCGGCTCGACTGGGGGAATTGGTCACAGACTTGCCGCCGGGTGCAATTGAAGGCCGGTTCGACCATCATGCCGATATCTTGCTCGATCTGGCATATGGCGGGCTGGAAAGTGCGACCCGACTAGCCGTCCTCGACGGAGCCAATGTGATTGCCGTTGAGGCTGGCGCCGGAAATTGGGAGATCATCCAGTTTGAAAACGCCGATGAGGTGGCGCCCGGACGTTGGCGGCTCACCTCGCTTTTACGGGGGCAGGCGGGGACCGACGACGCGATGGGTTCAGGCAGTCTTGCCGGTGCTCTTGTCTTGATTCTCGACAAGGCGCTCAAGTCACTCTCAATCGAAACCACAGTGGCAGGTCTGGAACGCAATTACATCGCCGAACCCAGCGGTCTGGCAATTGACAAAGCAACCACTCCGCAAGCTTTTGCCGGAGGGTTACGCGCACGCACGCCACTCTCACCAGTTCATCTCGAGGCGAAACGGCAGTCTGATGCGGTTGCCTTTTCATGGGTTCGCCGGGCGCGAATGTCCGCCGATAGCTGGGTTCCTTCCGACATTCCTCTTGGTGAGGAAGTCGAGATTTATCGCGTGGAGATCTTGTCAGCCAACCAAGTGGTTCGTCAGGTCGAAGTGAGTGCCTCTCAATGGAATTATGCTTCTGCCGATGAACTGGCGGATTTCGGCTCACTACAAACCGAGATGACGCTTCGGGTCAGCCAAGGTGGCAGTTTTGTGCCTTGGGGCGTTCCAAGAACCCAAACCCTCTCCATCATCTAGTCCAAACCCCGATATAGAAAGGAAGAATCATGACTGATGTCAAAGCCTGGTATCAATCGAAAACCGTTTGGGGATCGCTGATTACCCTTCTGAGTATGGTCGCCGCCCTCGCAGGAACACCGATAAACCCGGCTGATCAGCAGTCACTCATCACCTTGACGACGACCGTTGCTGGTTCGGTAGGAGCCATTGTTTCACTTGTGGGCCGCGTGGTGGCGAAGGACCAGATCGAACGCGGACCGTATGGTTGATCGGGCAGGAAACGGACTTCGGGCGTCGATGGACGGATTTTTCTTCCATCAGCCTCCCACGCTCGGTTCCATTCATGTTGTGTTCAGCCGGGTTCCATTAAAACCGGTTCAAAGCTAAAACTGGCTCGAAATTCGAGCGAATCCGGGGCATGAAATGTTTGAATTACTCACAAGAACCATAATTGCAGCAGCACTTGCGTTGCCCGTGGCGGTAATGACGCCGGCCAATGCTGCCAATTGCTCGTCAGCGGCCTCACGGGTTGTCTCGCAAACCGGTGGTCAACTGCTTTCAGCAACTCCGAGAAACCAGGGTGGCAAGACTGTCTGCGTAGTCACCGTGTTGGTGCCGGGCAAAGACTATTCACGACCAAAAAAAGTTACGGTTTCCGTTCCCGAGTAAATAGGGTTAGCCTTCGTGCAGGTGCGACGTCGCGGGGCGCGCGACAGTAGAGAGAATTCGGGAGACTGTGAACGTGCGCATACTGGTCATTGAGGACGACAAGGATCTCAACAGGCAGCTTTGCGAGGCCCTCGAAGAGCAGGGCTATGTTGTTGACCGCGCCCATGATGGCGAGGAAGGCCACTTCCTGGGCGAAACAGAACCCTATGATGCAGTAGTTCTGGATATCGGCCTGCCGGAAATGGACGGAATAACCGTATTGGAAAAGTGGCGCGCCGAAAGCCGAAACATGCCGGTGTTGATTCTGACAGCGCGCGACCGGTGGTCTGACAAGGTTTCAGGCATTGATGCGGGAGCCGATGATTATGTCACCAAGCCATTTCATGTTGAGGAGATATTGGCGCGGGTGCGCGCTCTGATCCGCCGAGCCTCTGGACATGCATCCTCCGAAATCAGTTGCGGACCGCTGACATTGGATACAAAAGCGTCCAAGGCGAGCGTCAATGGTTCAATCCTTAAACTGACTTCTCACGAATTTCGCTTGCTTTCCTACCTTATTCATCATGTCGGCGAGGTGGTGTCCCGTACTGAACTCGTCGAGCATATGTATGATCAGGATTTTGACCGGGATTCAAATACGATTGAAGTATTTGTTGGTCGGCTTCGGCGCAAGCTCGATGCCGATTTGATCGAAACCGTGCGCGGTCTGGGCTATCGCATGCGTGCGCCAGATGGTGGCTGATGCGCATACGTTCGCTAACCGCCCGGGTTTTGTTGCTGGCAAGTATTTGGGCAACAATTGCCATTGTCTCCATTGCGCTGGTGATCTCCACGCTTTATCGCCGCGCCGGTGAACGTGGGTATGGCGATCTCCTGCAGGCCCATCTCAACGGTGTGATCAATGCGGTATCCATGGATGAAGAGGGGCGCCTGACCGGCACACCGCAGCTTGGCCCTTTGGCTTTCTCACAACCTGATAGTGGTTGGTACTGGATTGTTGATCCGTTACTGCCAACTGGTGGTCAAAGATTGGCTTCCGTATCAATAGGCACCGCAGAACTGCCTATAGCCTCGAAGGAAGAATTTCCATTCAATGATCGCTACTTGCGCAGCTATCCGGCCAGCGATGCCTTTGGCAATATACTTGAAGTCGTGGAAACCGAGGTCGAGCTGACCAATGGCACTGCGCGTTTCCGGGTGACAGGCAATCGCGAAGTGCTGGAAGGTGATGTCAGGGCTTTCAATAACCGGCTTTTTCTCGCATTGGGTTTGTTCGGTATCGGTAGCTTGATCATCAACGCACTGGCAATCCTGATAGGTCTGCGACCGCTTGATCATGCACGCCGGGCGCTTGGACGCGTGCGGGCTGGTGAGGCAGATCGGCTGACCGGTGAATTCCCGCGCGAAATCGCTCCACTTGCCGATGAGGTCAACGAACTCATTGAGATGAATGCCCGTGTAGTTGAACGGTCTCGTATGCAGGTAGGCAACCTTGCACATTCGCTCAAGACGCCCATCGCTGTGCTGCTCAATGAAAGCCGTGATATGGGAGCAAAACACAGTGGTCTCGTCCAGGCACAGGCCAAGTCCATGCAATCCCAGGTCCAGGCCTATCTCGATCGTGCACGGATTGCCGCCCAACGGGGCAGCGTCTTGGCCCGCACTGATGTTGAAGGTGCGGTGGCGCGCATGGTCCGTGTGATGGCCAAACTCAATCCGAACGTCGATTTTGTCATGGATATGGCACCTCCGGGTGCAAAATTGGCAGTTGAGCAGCAGGATTTCGAGGAAGTGTTGGGCAATCTCCTGGAAAATGCCGCCAGATTTGCCAAGTCGACGGTTGTTGTCAGGGTCGCACCCTCGTCACCCCCAGCGCAGTCCTCCCGCGATGGTCACTGGCTGCTGGTTGAGGTGAGTGACGACGGCCCCGGATTGGATGAACATGAACGCAGTGAAGCACTCAAACGCGGTCGCCGGCTTGACGAGACCCGTCCGGGAACCGGGCTCGGCTTGTCTATCGTCAACGAGATTGCCACTGAGTATGAAGGCAGCTTTGAGCTTGACCGATCAAAGCAAGGAGGTTTGTCAGCGCGACTGGTTTTTCCGGCCCTGTTCTCGGAATTGTGAGAATGGATTAAACCGGTTGCGTTGAAGTCTTGTCACATTGCGCCATATTGCTGTCACAGGTATGCCGCATGAAGCTGTCGGTTCGGACGCAATTTTGGCATCAACTCTGCAGGGTGCTTTGACGGAGTGGGAATGAATGACCAAGATCATTTGGATGAGAGCAGGGCGGGCTGTCACATTGACGGCAATGTTCGGCGCACTGATTGCCGTCAGTGGTTGTAAAGCCACCGGTGCATCGGTTTCTCCGCTATCATTTGCGCAAACCACGAAGTTCACACGAACCAATGCAGGCAAAGGTTCGGAAGCTTTGCTCGCTGAACTCAAAGGTGGCGTGCTGCCTGATGGTGCAGTCAGCGGATTGGCCCGGCAAGATCAGTTGCGCGCACTTTCAGCAGAATACAAAGCTCTTGAATCGGCTCCTGGCGGCTCGCCTGTAGAGTGGAAAAGCTTCGATGGGAGCTCAACTGGAAAAGTTACTGCCGCCACCCCGTATCAGGTGGGGCAACAGAATTGCCGACAATACACTCACAGTGCTGTCGTAAGCGGTCGTGCAATTTCCGGACAAGGGGCTGCATGCCGTAATTCCGATGGAAGCTGGACGCCACTAACTTAGGTTCTTGGGAGCCAATGCGGTCTGATTTTCTGTTGCGCGACGAATTGCCCCTAATTGGACTTGGCAATCCGAATGCGGTTGGCAACCTGAAGTCGCTCGGATATTGAAACTCAATGCTATTTTGGATTCTTGCAGCGATTATGACTTTTGCCGCCACGGCGGCGCTTATTCTGCCCCTTTCATTGGGACGGAGCGCAAAAGCTGTTGCACCCGAAGAATACGATGTCGAAGTCTACCGCGACCAACTCAACGAAATAGATCGCGATGTAGCTGCTGGACTGATCAAAGCAGAAGACGCTGGCGTCGCGCGTGGCGAAATAGGCCGTCGTCTTCTTGTCGTTGCGCGCAAGGCTGAAAACTTCACAGTTGGCAATGTTGCCCGATCTGCTTCTTATTCCCGGTACGCAATTGCTGCAGTGGTTGTTTTCATGCCAGCCGCAGCGGTCGTCGCTTATCTCATGTTGGGCGCGCCCGGAGCACCTCAATTGCCGCTGGCCGCACGCATTAGCCAGGAGCCAGCGCCCAGCGATATCAATAGTCTGATTGCGAACGCCGAACGTCATCTTGCCGCTTCTCCCGAGGACGGCAGAGGTTGGGATGTTTTGGGCCCCATTTATCTTCGGACAGGCCGCATAGATGATGCGACGAATGCGTTTCGCAAGGCCATCAGTTTGTTGGGGCCATCTGCAGCGCGCCAGTCAGGTCTGGGAGAAGCGTTGGTCAGCAAGGCTGGTGGAGTTGTCACCGAAGAAGCCCGATTGGTCTTCCAGAGTGCGCGCGAACTCGGCCCGGAAGATCCCCGACCATCTTTCTTTCTTGCTTTAGCGAATGCCCAGGAAGGCAAACTGGAAGAAGCCAGAAGCGAATTTTCTGCATTGTTGGAACACTCCCCGGCGGACGCTCCGTGGAATCCTGCCCTGCAAAAACAGATTGCTGCACTTGATACAGCCTTGCGCAACAAGAATGTGACCAGCGGACCTACACAAGCCGATATCACGGACGCAATGGAAAACAAGACGCCCGAAGAGCGTCAGGAAATGATCCGAGCGATGGTCGCAACATTGGATGCCCGGCTGGCTGAGAATCCGGACAATATCGACGGCTGGTTGATGCTCATTCGCTCAAAGGCAATGATCGGTGACTTGATCGGCGCTCAGACTGCGCTTGACCGCGCGGTAGTTTCTTTTCCGAGTGGTGCCGAGGCCAATCTGTTGGCTGATCTTGCCGGGAGCCTTTCGCTCAAATCCAACAATGCACTTGGTGGGGTGCCGATGCCCGCACCTGATATGGCCACGCCCAATGCGGGCAATTTAAACGCACCTGAAATCGGCCCATTTCTGGTGCCGGGCAATGCGGTCGCCATTGATTCCGGCAGCGCTAAGGGTGTAGCGGAACCGCTGGGCAATCCGAACCAGGATGACATTTCTGCCGCCGCACAAATGTCGATCAACGACCGCCAACTGATGATCCGGAATATGGTCGCATCTCTGGACGAGAAACTGCGTGAGAACCCCGATAATCTTGAGGGATGGCAACGATTGATCCGGTCCTATGCAGTGTTGAGTGATGCGCCCAATGCGCGCGATGCGGTGAACCGGGCAAAAGCTGCCTTTGCCGAAGATCCAGCGCGTCTGGCGGCCATTGATCAATTGGCTGTGCTGTTGGCGCTCGAGGGTCAGGAATAACCGATGAACAAGAAGCAAAAGCGACTTACAATCATTGCCGCCGGCGCGGTCTTTCTAGCGGGTGCAGCAACTCTCGTGACAACAGCGTTGCGAGAGCAGATCGTATTTTTTTCTTCGCCGACAGATGTGCTGGCCCAGACTATGGCTCCTGGCACCCGTATCCGGTTGGGTGGCTTGGTGGAAGAAGGCTCGGTCGAGCGGGGCAGCGATGCGCAGGTGCACTTCTCTGTGACCGATACCAACAAGGCGGTCAAAGTCACCTATACTGGCATCCTGCCGGACCTGTTCCGTGAGGGACAGGGCGTAGTGACTGAAGGCGTGTTCGAACCTGGTTCCAACACCTTTATTGCCGATTCTGTGCTGGCAAAGCACGATGAGAACTACATGCCGAAGGAAGTCGCTGATGCCCTGAAGGCGCAAGGCGTGTGGCAGGAAGGCGAGGCCGTCGAACAAGGCGCGGTCAATACCGGGTCGTCGGCACAATAACAACCGCTGGTATCCTGCAAAGCTGTCTTGGAGGGGGAAACACCGATGATTACCGAACTGGGACATTTTGCACTGATATTGGCGCTGGCAAGTGTGCTGGTGCAGTCTGTTATCCCGTTTATCGGCGCACGGAGCAATAACACGGCAATGATGGCTGTTGGTCCGATAGCCGCCAAGCTCTCATTTATGCTGGTTGTCTTCTCGTTTCTGGCGTTGACCTATTCCTATGTGGTTTCTGATTTTTCAGTCCTCAATGTGGTCGAAAACTCCCATTCGCTCAAACCGATGATTTATAAGATTTCTGGCGTTTGGGGAAACCATGAAGGGTCTATGTTGCTGTGGGTAACGATACTCGTGCTGTTTTCTGCCTTGGTGGCTTTTTTCGGGACCAATCTGCCAGAAACCCTGCGCGCAACCGTGTTGTCAGTTCAGGGTTGGATCACAGCAGCGTTTCTTTTCTTTATTCTGCTGACTTCAAATCCGTTTATTCGGGTCTTTCCTGCGCCTGCCGAAGGCAATGATCTCAATCCCATCCTGCAGGACCTAGGATTGGCGATCCATCCTCCGCTCCTTTACATTGGCTATGTCGGATTCTCGATCTCGTTTTCTTTCGCTTTGGCTGCTTTGATCGAAGGCCGCATTGATGCCAGCTGGGCGCGTTGGGTTCGGCCCTGGACCTTGATGGCATGGACCTTTCTGACCGCTGGCATCGCCATGGGTTCCTACTGGGCCTATTATGAACTCGGCTGGGGTGGTTGGTGGTTCTGGGATCCAGTCGAAAATGCTTCGTTCATGCCATGGTTGGCCGGTACCGCGCTGCTGCATTCGGCTCTGGTGATGGAAAAACGTGAAGCGCTTAAAATCTGGACAGTTTTGCTGGCAATCCTGACATTTTCATTCTCACTGTTGGGCACTTTTTTGGTGCGCTCGGGTGTTTTGACATCGGTCCACGCTTTTGCGACCGACCCAACCCGTGGAGTTTTCATACTCGGAATTCTGGTCATCTTCATAGGTGGCGCGTTTGCTTTGTTCGGTCTTCGGGCAACTTCTTTGCGCAGCGGTGGATTGTTCGCCCCGATTTCGCGCGAAGGGGCGCTGGTGCTCAACAACTTGTTTCTGACAACAGCCACAGCGACCGTGCTGGTCGGCACGCTTTACCCACTGCTGTTGGAAGCCACCGTGGGAACCAAGATTTCCGTCGGCGCACCATTCTTCAATCTGACGTTCGGGCCCTTGATGGTTCCGCTGCTTATCGCCGTACCATTCGGCCCCCTGTTGGCGTGGAAGCGTGGTGATCTCTTTGCGGCCGCACAACGGCTATACACAGCAGTCGGCATTGCGCTTGGCGTTGGTTTGCTGGTTCTCGCCTTCACCGACGGCGGGCCAGTTCTGGCATCTGCAGGTATTGGTTTGGGTGTCTTTGTGATCATGGGCGCCCTGACTGATCTTGCAGGTCGCGCGGGACTTGGAAAGCGGGACTTGAAAACCGTGTTTGTGCGCCTGAAAGGGCTGCCACGTTCAGTATTCGGCTCAGTATTCGCTCATGCCGGTTTAGGGGTGACTGTCATCGGGGTTGTTGCTGCGAGTGTCTTCTCCACAGAAACAGTGTCCTCAATGGAACCGGGCGAAACCGTTGACGCTGGCGGCTACTCGGTGCGTTTTGAAGGCCTCAAGGATGTTCAGGGCCCGAATTACACTTCGAAATCGGGCAGCTTTGTTATCTCCCGCGGTGGCGTTGAAGTGGCCCGGGTTGAGAGCGCCAAGCGGTTTTATCCAGCCCGCCAAATGCCGACCACCGAAGCCGGAATTCTCACCTTTGGCGCCAGTCAACTCTACATTTCGCTGGGCGATGCAGAGGCCAACGGCAACATGGTGGTGCGAATCTGGTGGAAGTCTTGGGTGACTTTGATCTGGTATGGCCCGATACTGATGATGCTGGGCGGTTTCCTCTCGCTGTCTGATCGGCGATTGCGCGTTGGTGCACCGCGACGGATAAACAAACCTGAAGCGCCTTCTGCACAGGTCACGGCATGAGGTTATTCTTCGCCAGCTTGCTGATCGGGTTTGCGCTTCTCATGGCAGCAGCGACCCCGGGACTTGCAGTCAATCCTGACGAGGTGTTGGCAGACCCGGCTCTCGAAACACGAGCCCGCCGGATATCGTCGGAGTTGCGGTGCCTGGTCTGCCAGAACCAGTCGATTGATGATTCCGACGCTGATCTGGCGCGGGACCTTCGGTTGTTGGTCCGAGAACGTCTCACGGAAGGCGACAGCGACGATGCTGTGATGGATTATGTAGTCTCGCGGTATGGTGAGTTCGTGTTGCTCAAACCGCGCATGTCAGTGCGCACGATGTTGCTCTGGGCAACGCCATTTCTCATTCTGGCGATCGGAATCGCCGCTATTTTAGTCGCTGCAAGGTCACGCAAGTCACAACTGGCGAGCGGTAATTTAACGGCTGATGAAGAGGCCGAAATTGCGCGGCTGCTTTCCAACAAAGATTGATTTCGAAAGCTATCTAATAAGTTGATTTTAAATATTTATATCAAGAAATTGCCCTGTCGGATTGTGGCATTTTCCGGGCAAACCTTACCAAGGTTTAATGTTCCGGAAAGGTTGTCGTAAACTCAATTCCTCTATCTCTCTTTTCGAGCGCCGGACCTCCAGTCCCTGAAAAATGACACCAACAAGGTGTCCAGGCGCAGAAATTTCGAAGAGGTAGATAGATGTCCAACAATTCCCGCACAAAAACGTCCCGCCCAAGAATGCACAGCTTGCTGGCCACCACCGCTGTGGCCGGACTGACCGCTGCCATGCTCACGCTTGGAGTTCCTGTCCGTACCGAACAGGCTTTTGCCGAAGCAGTCAGAGTTGAAGCGCCGCAAGCCCCCAGCTTTGCTGATGTCGTAACCGCGGTGTCTCCCGCAGTCGTATCTGTTCGCGTTTCATCCGATGTCAGCCCGGTCTCCAATAACGGCTTCAGCTTTGATGGCCGTGGTTTTGACAGCATGCCTGACGACCATCCCCTCAAACGTTTTTTCGATCAATTCGATCGTCAGTTTGGTGAGCGTGACCGGGGCCCGCGCGCTGAGCGTGATCAAAAGCGCAATGGCCGTGCCCGCCCCGTAAGTCAGGGTTCTGGCTTCTTCATTTCTGAAGACGGATATCTGGTGACGAACAATCACGTTGTTGATGGCGGCACCGGGTTCAAGGTGATCATGGATGATGGCACCGAACTGGATGCCAAATTGATCGGCAAGGATGCCCGCACTGATCTGGCCCTTCTCAAAGTCGAAGAAGAGCGCAAGTTCACCTATGTTGATTGGGCTGATGACAACAAGGTCCGCGTTGGCGACTGGGTGGTTGCAGTCGGCAATCCGTTTGGCCTTGGTGGTTCAGTGACGGCCGGCATCGTTTCGGCCCGTGGCCGCGATATTGGAGCTGGACCATATGACGACTTCATCCAGGTGGATGCTGCCGTCAACAAAGGCAACTCAGGTGGCCCAACATTTGATCTCAGCGGCCAGGTCATCGGTGTCAACACTGCGATCTTTTCTCCGTCTGGCGGCAATGTCGGCATTGCCTTTGCCATCCCTGCTTCAACCGCACGTGATGTCATCAACGACCTGATGGATGATGGAAATGTTTCGCGTGGGTGGCTTGGTGTACAGATCCAGCCGGTTTCCAAGGATATCGCTGAATCGCTTGGCCTTGCAGAAGCCCAAGGCGCGCTGGTCACACAGCCCCAAGATGACGCACCTGCAGCCAAGGCCGGAATTGAAGCCGGCGATGTCGTGACAGCGGTTAACGGCGAAACGGTAAAGGGTCCGCGCGAACTGGCAAAGCTGATCGCTGGGATTGCACCGGGCAAATCCGTTGACGTCACAATCTGGCGCGATGGCAAGAGCGTTCAAAAGTCCGTCGAACTGGGAACTCTGCCTACCGAGATGGCCGCAGTTGATCCCGACCAGTCTGAGCAGAGCGATGATAAGACGCCTGATGCGACTTCAACCCTTGATAACTTCGGTCTGACAGTGGTCCCGGCCGAAGGTGGAAAAGGACTATTGGTGACGGACGTCGCACCTGACAGTGCCGCTGAAGAACGTGGCCTGCGTGCCGGCGACATTATCCTGTCAGTTAACAATCAGGATGTCAGCAAGGCAGATGAGGTCGTCGATATCATCGATCAGGCCGCTAACGATGGCCGCAAGGCAGCCCTTTTCCAGGTGGAAAATGACAATCGTTCGCGGTTTGTCGCCCTGCCAATCGATCAGGGTTGATCGAACCGTTGAAGTGATGCGGACGATAACCGGTTGAATCAACATGTCGCCCCCCAACCGGGCCATCGGAAGCATAGACAGCGGGCTGCCCCATCGGCCCGCTGTCACCGGTTCCTTCCGGGCAGTAATTCTTAAGGCGGTATGAGGAGCATGGACATGCCACAGGTCCCAAGCCCACTCCCAGACGGCTACAATCAGCAACAGGCTTGTGAGGTTCCCATGAATGCCGCTAATACGGATTGTATGAAGATTCTCATTATCGAAGATGATCTGGAAACTGCGGCCTACCTGTCCAAGGCATTCCGCGAAGCCGGCATGACGGTTGATCACGCAAGTGACGGCGACAGCGGGTTTTTTCTCGCCAACGAAAATGAATATGATGTTCTGGTGGTTGACCGCATGTTGCCCAAGCGGGATGGATTGTCCATCATTTCCAATCTGCGGGCCAATGGCAACGACACTGCCGTACTTATTCTCTCTGCGTTGGGCCAGGTCGATGACCGGGTCACCGGTCTGCGCGCCGGCGGTGATGATTACCTCACCAAACCCTATGCATTCTCGGAACTGCTTGCCCGTGTTGAAATTCTCGGCCGCCGCAAAGGAGCCGCCGGACAAGCAGAAACCGTCTACAGGGTCGGTGATCTTGAACTCGACCGTCTGAGCCACGAAGTGCGCCGTGCTGGCAAGGCTATAGCCCTGCAGCCGCGGGAATACCGGTTGCTCGAGTTCTTGATGAAGAATTCCGGACAAGTTGTCACCCGCACCATGTTGCTCGAACACGTCTGGGATTATCACTTCGATCCGCAGACCAATGTGATTGATGTGCACATTTCCCGCCTGCGTTCAAAAATCGAGAAGGATTTCGATCAGCCATTGCTGCGCACCATCCGCGGTGCCGGTTACATGATGAAATCCGGGGATTAATCGCTTCATGTGGGGCCGTTTCCGCGCCATGCTGGGCACAACGGCCGTCAGGCTATCGGCCCTTTATCTCGGTCTTTTCGCCATCTGTGCAATTGCACTGGTGTTTTATGTGACTGCCATTTCCGAAGGCTTATTGCGCGACCAGACCGAGCGTTCGATCCAGGGTGAGCTGCGCGATATCTCCCAAGTCTATCAAACCCGCGGCATTTCCGGTCTGGTTCGTGCCATTGAGCGCCGTTCGCGACAACCAGGTGCAAATCTCTATATCATTGCCGCTCCGCAAGGTCAGATCATCGCAGGCAATGTGGCCTCCATTCAGCCCGGTGTGCTTGACGACGAAGGCCTGACCAGAACGCCATTCATGTATGAACGGTTCGGCGACAGTGCGCGCGATGAGGCACATCACCGCGCTATCGCCCGGGTGATCTTTCTGCCCAACTCCATGCGTTTGTTGATCGGGCGTGACGTGGGTGAACCAGAGCAGGTTCGTGGTCTGGTGCGTCAGGCGCTGGTGATGGCGTTGGCAATTATGTTTCTTGGCGCATTGGCGATCTGGTTCTTTGTTGGTCGGCGAGCACTCAAGCGGATTGATCACATGTCGGATGCTTCCCGCAAAATTCTTGCTGGCGATCTCTCTCAGCGGCTTCCGGAAGCGGGATCTGGAGATGAGTTTGACCGACTGTCGCGTTCGCTCAACACCATGTTGGGTCGTATTGAACGTCTGAACGAAGGCTTGCGTCAGGTTTCCGACAACATCGCTCATGATCTCAAGACACCTTTGTCTCGCCTACGCAACAGGGCGGAAGCCGCATTGGCTTCCAGTGAAGACACCGCGGGACACCGCAGGGCATTGGAAGAAACGATCGCCGAGAGTGACCAACTGATCCGAACCTTCAATGCATTGTTGATGATCAGCCGGGTCGAGGCGGGGTCATCGGTCGCTGAAATGGATGATATCGACCTCTCCGGCCTGACGGCCGATGCTGCCGAGCTTTACGAGCCGATGGCTGAAGACGAGGGGATGCTTTTCAAAAGCGACATAGCCCCCGGCATTCGGGTCAAAGCCAGCCGTGAACTCCTCTCGCAAGCCTTGTCGAACCTCATCGACAATGCGGTCAAATACGCTGATGGCGCAGACAATCCCCAGATCACCGTAAAATTGGCCCAGACCAAGCGGGAAATCCGTCTTTCAGTCTGTGACAATGGCATCGGCATTCCTGCTGCGCGCCGCGAAGATGTGGTAAAACGCTTCGTCAGACTTGATGAAAGCCGTAGCAAGGCAGGAACTGGTCTTGGTCTGAGTTTGGTCCAGGCCGTTGCCGATCTTCATGGCGGCAGGTTCGAGCTTGACGACGCCAATCTAACGAATAAGGATTTCCCCGGCCTATGCGCTACAATCATCTTGCCGGTGCAGGGGAAAAAATGACGAAATTGCTGTCTGAACTGAAAAACAATCCGTTGGTCGCAGCATCACAAAAAGCGACTAAATCGGTGTTGGCCGATCTCAAGGCAATCGATGGAAAGTATCCTGAACTGGAGGCGATTCTCGCAGAAGTATCGCCAGCCCGCGAGTTTCTGGTCTCTGCCCTCTCGCTGTCACCTTGGTTGCGCGAGACAGCTCAGTGCGATGGTGCAGCGCTGCAAGCCGCTCTGACGACACCTCTCGAGATAATTCTCCAAACGCAAAACAGGGCCATGCGAGAAGCTTGGCGCGATGAAGAGGGCGCGATTGTTTCTGAAACTGCCCTTATGACAAGCCTGCGCAAGGCCAAACGCAATGCGGTTCTGGCCATGGCCCTGCATGATTTGGCTCGGCTCACCGGTGCGCGGGAAACCACCGCTGGCCTTGCTGATTTGGCAGATGCTGCACTTTCCGGCAGTTTCGATTTCCTGCTGCGCGGCGCTCATGATTCCGGCAAACTCAAACTGCATGATCCAGAAACGCCGTCCTTTCACTCAGGCCTCATTGTGCTGGGTATGGGCAAGCACGGTGCCCGTGAGCTCAATTTTTCTTCCGATATCGACATCGTTGTGTTTTTTGATCCCGGTGTGGGGGTCACGCCTGATCCCTATGAGGCGACAGAAACCTATGCCCGTTTGGTGCGTCGCCTTGTGCGTATCATGCAGGAGCGGACAGCTGATGGTTACGTTTTCCGTACTGATTTGCGTCTCAGGCCCGATCCGGGTTCCACACCTTTGGCCTTTCCGCTTGATGCAGCGCTGAACTATTATGAAAGCCGGGGACAGAATTGGGAACGTGCAGCCTATATCAAGGCGCGACCCGTAGCCGGCGATCTCGATGCAGGGGCAGATTTTCTGAAAACCTTGTCGCCCTTTATTTTTCGCAAATATCTCGATTTTGCAGCGATATCCGATATTCATTCCATCAAACGACAAATCCACGCCCATCGCGGTTTCGGTGATATCGCGGTCAAGGGCCATAACGTTAAACTCGGACGCGGCGGCATTCGCGAAATCGAGTTTTTTGTCCAGACCCAGCAGCTCATTGCCGGTGGCCGGATGCCGCAATTGCGCGGTCGGCGAACCGATGAAACGCTTTCTGGTCTTGCAGATGCCCACTGGATCGATCACCAGACCGCCGATACCCTTACCGGGTGCTACTGGTACCTGCGTGACGTCGAACACCGCATTCAGATGGTACACGATGAGCAAACACACACTTTGCCAGAAACCGAAGCCGAACTGCTGCCAATTGCCCGCATGATGGGTGAAAAAGGTACAGCCGAGTTCGGAAAGCGTCTTACAAATACCCTGAAAACGGTTGAGACCATTTATGGTGGGTTGTTTGAGAAAGAGAGCAGCCTCTCAACGGGCACCGGCAATCTGGTCTTCACCGGCGATGACGATGATCCCGCGACGCTGGAAACGCTTGCCAAACTTGGTTTCGAGCGACCCTCCGATGTCGCCCGTATAATTCGAAGCTGGCATTATGGCCGCTACCGCGCCATTCAATCATCTGATGCGCGTGAGCGGTTGACTGAGCTGACACCACGATTGTTGGAAGTGTTCGGCGCCACACGTCGCGCTGATGAAGCTATCTTGCGCTTCGACAGTTTCTTGTCCGGGCTGCCCGCTGGAATCCAGTTGTTCTCACTTTTGGGCACCAATTCAGCGCTGTTGTCGTTCATGGTCACCATCATGACGGCTGCCCCCAAGCTTGCAGATCATATCGCCCATCGGCCGCATGTTTTTGATGGCATGCTTGACCCGACCCTGATGGCAGAACTTCCAACCCGCGCATATCTTGCTGAGCGCATCGAAACCGCTCTTGCAGGCTCGCGGCAATATGAGGAAACGCTCGACCGGTTGCGCATTGTCGCCCATGAACAGAAATTCCTCATCGGTGTTCGCCTTCTCACCGGCACCATCACAGGTCCGCGCGCCGGTGAGGCTTTTACCGATCTGGCCGACCTGATCATTGAGGCGACGCTTGATGCCGTATGTCGTGAGATGGTCATCGCACATGGCAACGTTCCAGGCGGCAGGGTTGCCGTTCTCGGCATGGGTAAAATAGGCAGCCGGGAACTGACAGCCGGTTCTGATGTCGACATCATCCTGCTTTATGACACAGGCCCCGGAATGCCGGAATCCATCGGTCCAAAACCGCTTGATCCGGTTCGTTATTACACCCGCCTGACCCAGCGTCTGGTCGCTGCCTTGTCGGCGCCTACGGCCGAAGGTGTGCTTTACGAAGTCGACTTGCGCCTGCGTCCATCGGGCAACAAAGGACCAGTTGCGACCTCTATAACCGCCTTCAGGAAATATCAGGCGAATGAAGCCTGGACCTGGGAGCACATGGCGCTCACTCGTGCACGTCCAATCGCGGGTGACGAAAGCTTGACCAGCGAAATCAGCGAGACGATCACGGAAGTCCTGTCAGCTCCGCGTGACGTCGATAAACTACTGGCTGATCTCGTCGAAATGCGTGAACTCATCGAGACCGAAAAGCCACCATCCAACATCTGGGATGTAAAACTGGTGCCTGGTGGATTGATCGATATCGAGTTCATTGCCCAATATATTTCGTTGACTGTCCGGGCATCCGAAAATTCAAAACGTTCGTCTTCGCAAAATGCCTGCACAGGAACACTGGAGGTCATTGAGCGAATGGGCCCGGCACTACTGGACGCTGAAAAAATTGAGGCGTTAAGCAGGGCACACTGTTTGTGGACCGGACAGACCCAGATGGTTCGTCTCTGCATTGACGGCTCTTTTGACCCTAAAGATGCACCAGCCGGGCTGATCGATCTGGTGGTTCGCGCAGGGGAGGCGCCTGATCTCAAGGCGCTGGAAGCAGATATGAAAACGACATCACGCGATATCCGCAATCTCTACAAACAGATTACTGCCAATTCCGCTTCGAAACCGAAATCCAAGAAGCGGAAAGGGGCCTGATGGCCTCAAACCAGCCACGCGGCCGGATGGGACCGGCTGTGCGGCTTTCACCTGCATCGGGGGTGACGATCGATGCAAAGGAATTGAACATGACTACCAAAGTAAGACTGACTGCGCTCACCGGGATTGCAGCTCTATTCATGGCTGGTCCGGTTTTGGCTCTGGATAGTGGCTCTGGCAAGGGATGGGGCCAAAAGGGCTCGATGAAGCACCATGGCGCCCGCACGATGGAACGGGTCGACACTGATTCCGATGGCAAGATTTCTGCAGATGAATTTTCTGAAATCGGCACCGGAAATCTCATCAAGGCTGACACCGATGGAAATGGTGAACTCTCGGTTGACGAAATCCAGACAGCGATGGAAGCCCGGCGGAAACAACGCATGGAGCGCATGTTCCTGCGCCGGTTTGATGTTGATGGCGATGGGAAGATCACCGTTGAAGAGCTCAAGGATCGCCAGGACAAGCGGTTCGCATTGCTCGACGCAGACAATGACGGTTCATTGACCTCCGACGAGTTCCGCAAGGCAAATCGAGAGTTTGGTCGTATGCACCATCGTGGGAGCCACGGAAAACGCGGTGGCTGGATGGGGCACCACGGCGACAACGACGATTGATCACTGCTGGATATTTTGAAAGCCCTGACAGCACGGAGCGCGCCCAAAGGGCGCGCTTCATTTCATTCAAAGGGCGAAAAATGACTTTGCGTTCAAGCTGAACCCTAAACCAGTTCCGGCTCTACCTTTCCCGATTGATCGGCATCATTGGCCTCACATGGCATCCGAAGGCTGACAATCGTCCCCTTGCCCTCAACTGAGCTGATGCGCATCGTTCCGCCCTGTATCTCGGCAAGGCTGCGCGAAATGGCCAATCCAAGGCCGGATCCACCCTGGCTGCGAGCAAATTGGCATTGCACCTGCTCAAAAGGCTGGCCAATTCTGGATAACGCCCAACGCGGAATTCCGATGCCTGTATCGCGAATTGTCAGTGTCACGGCGGATGATGTTTTGCGCGCTCTTACGGTGATCACACCACCCTCTTTGGTGAATTTTGTTGCATTGGACAACAGGTTGAGCAGGATTTGCTTGATCGACCGCCGGTCGCCATGCATCGACAGCCCCTCGTCAATAGCCTGCTCGACTGTGATTGACTTTTCCTTCGCACTGACCGAGATCAGCCGTATCGTTTCCTTGACCAATGGCGCAATATCGATTGTTTCGCAATCAAGCGTCATCTGCCCGGCTTCAATTTTTGACATGTCCAGAATGTCGTTGATCAGGCCCAAAAGATGAATCCCGGAATTGTGGATGTCGTCAGAATATTCCTCGTATTTTTCTGATCCGAGAGGACCGAACATTCGCGCTTGCAGGATTTCGGAAAACCCGATGATCGCGTTGAGTGGCGTGCGCAATTCGTGGCTCATGTTGGCCAAAAATTGCGACTTCGCCAGGTTGGCGGCTTCAGCACGCTCTTTCTCGGTTTGATAGTCTTGGTTGAGGGCCGAAAGTTCTGCGGTTTGGCGCTCAAGTTCAGACTGGCTGATGGATAGGTCTCCAATTGAAGCCATCAGTCGCCGTTCAGAATCGCGCAAACGCTCCTGGTTCAGCTTCAACGGCGTGATGTCGGTACCGACAGATACCTGCCCACCATCGCGCGTCGACCGTTCATTGATTTGCAGCCAACGCCCATCGGCCAATTGCACTTCATAGGTTTGCGAACTGCCGGAAAACGGAGTGGCCAAGCGCCGTTCGACGATGGGGCGGGTGGCAGATGCTTCAACCTGCTCACGGGTCGCACCCGGCGTCAGCACGTCATCGCTTAACCCGTGGATGACCTGATAGTTCTTGTTCCACAATATCAGCTTGTCGAAGCGGTCCCACAGGACGAACGCTTCCGATGTGCTTTCGATCGCGTCAAACAGGCGTTGGTCGGCCTCTGCAGTCCGTTGCTGCATACGCTGTTGTTCTGTCACATCCATGGCGATGCCAATGAGATGGGTTTGTTCGGCTTCCGGATCGACAATCTGGGCGCGCGCCCTCATCCAGAGCCAGTTTCCGTTGGCATGGCGCATGCGGAACAGATGATCCACCTGCTGAATGTCGCCGCTGGCGACTTGTCGCGCCACTTCATAGAGATCGTCATCATCGGGGTGAATTAATTCGGAAGCTTCTCCAAACGAAATCACATTGTCGCGCGGAGGGAGCCCGAGAATTTCATACATCGAACGTGACCAGTAAAGTCGGCCCCGCGCCATATCCCAATCCCACAAGCCGCAGCGGCCGCGTGATAAGGCCATATCGACCCGGCGGTGGGATTCAAGATATATCTCGTCTGCTTCCTGTGCCCGTCCAGCCTGCGAGAAGTAGGCATAAAGAAGTACCAGCAATATCGCTGACGTCGCGATGAACAATGTTGCATTGACTGAAATCGAACGCCGCCAAATCGCATTCACGTTTGCCGTTGGCGAGACGACCAGGACCGTTCCGCTTCCACGCGGCAACTTGCCCATGGCAACGAAAGCTGGTTGGCCGGCGATTTCGACTTCCTGAACACCGGCCCGCGGACCAAACACTGCCAGCGGCGACCAGTCGGGCACCAGTGAACTCATGCTATGGCCGATTTCGCCGGCGCCCCGGGCGGTCGATGCGAAAATCAGCCCATTGGCGTCGGCCACCAGTACGATCGTATCAGCGCTTTGCTGTGGCATGCCGCCAAGAATTTTGTTGATGCGTGCCTCAACTTCCCAACGACGGCTTTCGGTTACCACACTTGGGTCGAGCGAGAGCGCTGCCCGGGTTGCAGATAGCGTCAGTGCCGTGATCTGTTGAATTGCTGTGGTTTTGCTGGCTTGATCATCAAGCATGTAGGTGAAGCGAGCCACCGCAACCACCATCAGGAATGCGACGATCAGGATCGGGATGGACTTTTTGAGAAATTGTTCCGCACCAATCAGGCGATCATAAGCCGGTCTTGCGAACACTTTCGCATGACCGGAAATCCGTTCGCCGGATCCCGGGTTTGACACAGTTTCCCGGGCATAAAGCGACCTTTCGGCCGCAGATATATGCTGCGCATCCGCCATCTGATTAAATTGTCCCCTTTGGGACCCGGCCTACCGCATCGCCGAATCTGACCTAATGAATCATTGGTGATTCGCCTTGTCCAGTCCTTCTTTTGAAACTTTTTTAACTACCTGATTTGTTGTGCTATTTTAAAATTTTAAGTCCCATGGCGTAGCATTCCCCATTAGCAAAAATTTCAGAAGTCACTCAATCATGCCCAAATCACCATGGGTTGAAAGTGGCCTGTTGGAGTGCAACCCTCGGGGTGTCCTGCGCTCGAACCCTCGAGATACAAAGACAATAATTGGCGATGTTTGTAACTTTTGGCTGGCGATACTGTTTGTCCGGGGTAGCGCGACAAATATATTTTGCGGGCAAGAAATAGCCCTGTAAAAACTGCTTTCAACAGCGGCGCTGTTTCAGGTCAGAGTTCGCTCTACGATATCACTGACATCCGCAGACAGTGATTTGGCATTGCTGATTTCAACCAGAGCCAATCGGGCCTGCTCCTGCCGATCAGGTTCCAGCGAGCGCCATGAGCGAAGACCCGTCAGAAGCCGCGCAGCCAATTGGGGATTGGTGGGATCAATTGCCATGACTTCCTCGGCAAGGAGCCGGAAGCCAGCTCCGTCTTGACGATTGAAGACGGTTGGATTGCCTGCAGAAAATGCACCTATCAAAGAGCGGACCCGGTTGGGATTCTTGCGATCGAAGTGGCTGTGCGCGCGCAAGGCTTTCACCTTGTCCAGTGTCTCGGTGCCCGGTGCCATCGCCTGAATGGAAAACCATTTGTCCAGAACCAGTGGGTTGGTCGCAAATTTCTTTTCGAAGGCGGCAAGCGCGCTCTCGGCTTCGTTGGTTCCGGAAAACAGATGGCAGAGAATTTGCAACGACGCCGCCATGATGGTCATGTTGTCAGCACCATCGAACACTGACAATGCAAGCGCCGGGTTGTCTTCGGCGAGGCAGGCATAGTGAAGTGCGGTGATGGCCAGTGCTCGTTTGCCCGCACTATCTGCATCGGGCGAATAGGCTCCTTCGGGCGCAATATCGGCCAGTTCCTTGAATATTGCCTGGCCCTTTTGGGCCACGTTTTTCAAGATGTGCTGGCGCGCAGTGTGAATGGCATCCGGATCAATGTTACTGCCGATTTCCCGTGCGATGTCGGCTTCGCTGGGCATCTGCAACGCTTGCGCACGGAATGCAGGTTCAAGCGTGTCATCCTGTGCAATGGCAATCAGGATGTCAGCCAACTGACCGACTTTGGGTGAAGTTCGCCCATCGCGCACGTGTCCGGCGGCTTTGACCAGCATCGCCGAAGCCGTTGCATTGATTGCCTGCCAGCGCGAGACCCCGTCCGGATCGTAACGGGCAATATGTCCAAGATCGGCGATACTTTGGGACATGGCGAGATTGACAGGCGCAGAAAAACCGCGATTGATCGACAAAACCGGGCGTTCTTTGACATCTTCGAAACGAAATTCCTGGCTGCGTGCGGTCAAATGCAGCACATCATCGCTGATGGCCTTGTCACGGGTTTTCGCGGTCAGCTCGCTGCCATCGGGCATTAGCAAGCCAAAGCGCAGCGGAATATGCATCGGTTCTTTTTTCGGTTGCCCCGGCGTGGCGCTTAGCGATTGTTCAAGTTTGATCGAAAAGCGTTTGGCGTCAGCCTCGTATCGGGTGGAAACGGAAACCAGCGGCGTGCCCGCCTGTTTGTACCACAACAGAAATTGCGACATGTTCCGCCCGGATTCCTCCGCAAAGCACGCAACAAAATCCTCGATCGTCACCGCTTGGCCGTCATGACGCTGGAAATAGAGGTCCATGCCGGCGCGAAAATCCTTTTCACCCAGAATGGTGCGGATCATGCCGACAACTTCAGAGCCTTTTTCATAGACAGTTGAAGTATAGAAGTTGTTGATTTCCTTATAGGCAGAAGGTCGAACCGGGTGGGCCAGCGGGCCTGCGTCCTCTGGGAACTGATGGGCTTTCAAAGCCTTGATTTCGGCGATCCGCTTGACCGGTGCAGAGCGCTGATCCTGCGAGAACGTATGGTCGCGGTAAACTGTCAGTCCTTCTTTCAGGCAAAGCTGAAACCAGTCACGGCAGGTAATGCGGTTGCCGGTCCAATTGTGAAAATACTCATGCGCGATGATTGCTTCGATATTGGCATAATCCTGATCGGTCGCGGTTTCAGGGTCAGCCAGGACATATCTGTCATTGAAGACATTCAGTCCCTTGTTTTCCATCGCGCCCATATTGAAGTCGGACACGGCAACAATCATGAAAATATCGAGATCATATTCCCGGCCATAAGCCTGTTCGTCCCAGCGCATTGAGCGCTTGAGCGCATCCATCGCGTAAACAGCACCCGCTTCCTTGCCGTGCTCGACATAAATCTTCAGTGCAACGTTGCGTCCACTCATGGTTGTAAAAGTGTCTTCGATCACACCCAGATCACAAGCCACCAGCGCAAACAGGTAGGAGGACTTGGGGTGGGGGTCAAACCAGGCGGCAAAATGTCGACCTTCGTCATAATCGCCACCGCCGAGGTAATTGCCGTTGGACAACAGTTGTGGCACTGACCTGTCCGCAATGATTGTGACCGTATAGACAGTCAGGACGTCGGGCCTGTCATAGAAGTATGTAATGCGGCGAAACCCTTCAGCCTCGCACTGGGTGCAGTAATTGCCGCTTGAACGATACAAACCCATCAATTGGGTATTGGTGTCTGGCGACAACGTTGTCTGGATGGTGACTTCAAACGACCCTGATGCAGGCAGATTGCGAATTTCCAGGCGGGCCGGCGAGACATCAAAATCAGCTTTGTCCACATCCGTGCTGTCGATTTGCAACATGTCCAGCGTCAGTTCATCGCCGTCAAAAATCAATGGCGCATCAGAGGCAATACCGTCGCGACGCTTGAGAATGGAGCGGGCGATGACTATGGATTTCTCAGGGGCCAATTCAAATGTCAGGTCTATTCGTTCGACAATGAAATTGGTTGGCTTGTAGTCTTCCAGCAGGAAGGCCTGTCCTGTCTCGGTCCGCATGAAAGTCCTTTGAATATGACTGTGTTATGTACCAGTTCGAACTGGTACCTGTCTCAATATGGTTATTATACGAAAAGTTCTACTCTCTCTCGTCTCAATGAGAAAGCATCGTTATACCCCTCGACATTTCAGCTTTGAACATTAAATTGACGCAGTGCTTCCAGTAGCCAGACATTTTCGGACCCGTCAGGACGATTTCATGACTATTGCAACTCCCAAATTCGGCGTGGGTGCATCCGCACTCCGCAAGGAAGATAAACGATTTATTCTCGGTGAAGGGCTTTATACTGCCGACAAGAATGCCGACGGCCAGCTTCATGGTTTCGTGGTGCGTTCGCCCTATGCGGCAGCTAAATTCGCTTTTGAAGATCTCGATTCCGTGCGTCAGGCTGATGGCGTGCACCTTGTCCTGACAGCTCAAGACATTGCCGAGTTGGGGCCGGTTCCGGTGCAAACCGGCGTCAAACAACCCGATGGATCGCGAATTGATTTGCGGCCGGTGCCGCTGTTGTGTGACGGGCATGCACGATATGTTGGCGATGCGGTCGCCTTCATCGTAGCGGATTCGCTGCTTCAGGCGCAGGACGCGGCTGAAATGATGATGATCAATTGGGATTCGGTGGATGCAGCCGCTGATACCGGCACGGCACTGGATGAGGCAACGCCTTTGGTTTGGCCCGAAAGTGGCTCCAACCTGGCCTATCTCTACAAGACCGGAAATGAAGCTGCCACCAACGAAGCTTTTGCCAGAGCAGCCCGTGTGATCAGCCTTGATGTCACCAACAACAGACTTGCTTCCAACTATTTGGAACCTCGTGCCTGTCTAGCCCTTTGGGACGCCGATGAAGAAGCGTTTACGCTGCACACAGGTTCGCAAGGCGTTCACGGCATGCGCGATAATCTTGCCTTGCACATCTTCAAGATGGAACGGGACAAGGTCCGCGTGATCACCAGCGATGTTGGTGGCGGCTTCGGCACCAAGATGTTCATGTTCCGCGAATATCCATTGTCGATGGAAGCAGCCCGTCGCTTGGGCCGTCCGGTCAAATGGGTCTCAGACCGAACCGAGCATTTCATGGCTGATTCCCATGGCCGTGATAATGTCGTCACCGCCTCAATGGCGTTGGATGAAAACGGCAAGTTTCTTGCCATGAAGGTCGATATCACTGCGGCGATGGGTGCCTATTTGCACCAGTTTGGCCCCAACATCCCGACGATCGGTGTCACGATGACCACCGGCGTCTACGATATTCCGGCTATGGATGTGACCATCCAGGCCGTCTACACCAACACCACACCTGTCGATGCTTATCGCGGGGCAGGGCGGCCGGAAGCTGCCTATCTGATCGAGCGACTGGTGGATTATTGTGCGCGTGAAATGGGCATTGATGCGCTGGAACTGCGCCGCAGAAATTTCATCAAGCCCGAGCAATTTCCCTATCACACACCCGGCGGGCGGATGTATGACGTTGGCGAGTTCGACGGCCACATGACCAAGGCTGTTGAGAAAGCTGATCTTGCGGGCTTCGAAGCCCGGGCGAAGGAAGCTCAAAGCCGTGGCAAGTTGCGTGGTCTTGGCGTCGCAGTCTATATTGAGGCCTGCGCTTTTGCTGGCTCTGAAGCCGCTTTCCTCGAGCTTACCACCGAGGGCGAGATCATTCTCTATATTGGAACCCAGACCAATGGTCAAGGCCATGAAACCGCCTATAGCCAGTTTATCGCCGAGAAGATCGGTATCGATTTTGACAAGATCATTGTGCGACAGGGGGACTCCGGAGATCTCGTCAAAGGTGGGGGCACCGGTGGTTCGCGATCCATACCTTTGGGAGGTGTTTCAGTAGCCAGTGCTGCCGATATTCTGGCTGAAAAAATCAAGAAGCTCGCAGCCGATGAACTTGAAGCAGCACCCGATGACATTGAGCTGGTCGAAGGTCAGGCCCGTGTCGTTGGCACGGACAAATCGGTCGATTACGCCCGGTTGGCGGCCTTGGCCAAGACCGATGATGACCGCAAGGCCAATGCTGATATCAAACAGGATGAGGCCACTTATCCCAACGGCACGCACATCTGTGAGATCGAAGTCGATCCGGAAACGGGCGCCATCGAGATTGTCCGTTATACCGTGGTCGATGACTTCGGGATGACCGTCAATCCGATCCTGCTTCTGGGTCAGGTTCACGGTGGCATTGTGCAGGGCATTGGCCAGGCAATAGGTGAAAGTGTAGTCTACGGAGAAGATGGACAACTGCTCACCGCCAGCTTCATGGATTACATGATGCCGCGCGCCGATCAGATGCCGTTCTTCAATTTTGAAACCCGCAATGTGCCTTCGACCACCAATGCTCTGGGGATCAAAGGTGCAGGCGAGGCTGGCACCATCGGCTCCTGTCCAGCGGCGATGAATGCCATTGTCGATGCACTGGCGCGCGCCAAAGGCATTCGGCATGTCGATATGCCGGTGACTCCACAGAAGATGTGGTCATTGCTCAACAGTTAACGACCTGGCAGGTAACATGCCCTGTCAGGTCAAGCCTCTCTATGTAAACGCTATTTCATTGCCCCTTCCGGCCAAGTCGGAGGGAAGAAGTGACTGATGGTCAAGCCATCTAGGTCAGGCGTGATCATTGGTTTTGATGCGAACTCTCCGACGTCGCACCCAGATTGATCTCGGTGGAAAATCTCGTTCCATTTTCGAACGCGTAACAGGGTGATCCGCCCAGTTGCATCACCATGCCCCTGATGATCTTTGTGCCCATTCCCAAGCTTGCCGTTTCGGGGTCAAAGCCTGGCCCATTGTCGGAGATAACCAGTTTTGCCACGTCTCCCGAGATGTGCTTCAGGCTGACAGAGATCGTGGTATCCTCACTTCTGGAGTTGCTGTATTTGAGAGCGTTGGTCACAACTTCGTTGATTAAAAGCGCCAGCGGCGTTGCCCGTTCGTGATTAATGGATAGCGGGTCTATATCGAGCGTTAGCTTCGCTGAAGAGCCATAGGCCCGAACAAGCGTTTCGGCGATTGATGCAATAAAGGCAGGGGCATCAAGTTCCGCATAGGCATCGCGATTATACATGTGTTCGTGGACTGCAGACATCGCTGCAAACCGCAACTGAATGTCAGTTTTGATGGACTCGGGAAGTTCTTGCATTCGGACAAGCGATTGCATCGATTGCATGTTGTTTTTCACCCGGTGGTGAATCTCGCGAAACAACATCGTGTTTGTTGCCAGAGCATCAACCAGTTCTTGATGACGTCGGCCATCACGTTGCAAGAGCCGTATAATCCAGATCGCGGATATCGCCAGTGCGATAATGGTTGGAATGATTATCGCGAGGAATGTTCTGACCCGGCGCCATAGGCGGGCTATTGTTTCAGTGGTGCTAACTGAAGCCAAAGCGATCAGATTGGTATTTGGTATTTTCTGGTATCCGACTACTCTCTTGATGCCGTCCACAGGAGAGGTGTTTGTGTAAATCCCGGATGGTGCTTTCGGGGTCAATTCTGTGAAAAGGACATAATTGCGGAGATCCACCGGGCCGTCTGGTGCAGGGGAACGGGCAACCAGCATGCCATCCGAACGCAAAATGCTTATGGTTGATCCGGTACCCAGTCCCATGGAATCATGCAGTTCATTCAGCAAAGCTGCATCGAAGGAAATGATCGCAACCCCAATGAATTTCCCGTTTCGCTCAAGCCGCCGACTGAAAGCGAATATCTGGCTGGTATCAAAACGGCTGATCATCAACGACGAAGTGAAGAATTTTGTACCCGCCGCGGGGGCCGAGAAATACTCGCGATCGCGGATGTCGATGTCAACAAAGTCAGGGTCGGTGGTATAAAGGGTCCGACCGTCTGCAGCGACAATGTAAGCTTTGGCGCTTGAGGGTAATCCCTCAAGAGCGTCGCTGACGCTATGCAAGGTCGAATTATCAACAGGTTGAACAATGGTTCCCAGCGCTGCGTCCATTCGCCGTAACGCTTGAGCCGCGACTTCTACAATCCAGCTCGTATGAATCGTGACCGCTTTTGCGGCAGCAGTGGCGGAAACCTCGGCGCGCTCTTCTGCATCCCTGAATCCCTGATATATGAGAGCTCCAAAAATTGCTGAATAGATGAGCAATGTCGCGATAATGAACATTATTGCAGCTCGTATTGAACTAGCAATCGATCTGGTTTCCATCAAATGCCCTCTCAAAAACAAGTCAATCCAAAGTTTGCCGGGATAGTTCCGGGTTGGAATCAGGCTTCAGGTCAGCAAACGGAATTCCAATTCATCATGACCTAGTCATCTGTAATCTATGGCAGACTTGATAAAGGTCCAGACGTCAACCAATGCCGGAGTGATTGTTGTGGCGATTTCCATATCACCGAAACTTCACCGCCGATGCGGGGCCAATGCCTGTTTTCGACGGTTGCATCGACTCCTGGAAAAATGACTGCAATTTACTGTTGCGCTACCAAATTTGTTCACGTAATGTTCTTTTTGCGGTTGCGATCAGAACAAGGAAAATTGCCAGATGATCAAAGGAAGTTGTTGTTGTGGAGCAGTAAAATTCGAGTTGCTGAGCCAACCGCCATTAATGGGTACTTGTCATTGTTCGAGGTGCCGCAAGGTTGGTGCCAGCGCAATTGTATTTGTAAAGAAAGAAGACCTTAAATGGATTGAGGGTCGTGAGCACGTCCAACTTTACAATCCGATTTCTCCCTATATCTACGGCCGGTGTTTTTGCAAAATCTGTGGGACATCTCTGGGTGAAATCCTGTCAGAAGAAGCCAGTTTTCCCATTGCGGCAAATGCACTGGATGATGAACTGGAAGTCAAAAACAGTTTCCACGAATTCGTTGACGAAAAACCCTCATGGTACCAAATCTGTGACGATGCAAAGCAGTCCAATGGGCATCCTCCACCCGAATAGCGAGATCTTCATTCAGACGCCTTGGTTTTCTTCATCCACTTTTGACCGTGTGCGGTGTTGAAAATACCGTTGGTGTAATCGCAGTACCGTCGGCAGTGGTTGCATGCTCCTCAAAAGTGTTGATACCCGCTGGAATGACCGTGCCTTTTTGGGCTACGCTTAGAAATATTTGTTTCGAGTTTTCTGACGTTCGCTCGAACCAGTTCGGGTCATCAAATGTGCCGCCATAAATGCCGACTACCTGCAAAAACCGCTCAAATGTCAGGTAGAGTTTTGTGCCGCAATGATCGCAAAAATGGACGTGAACGATCTTGCCACTGCCTTCCGAGCGGTGATCGTAGGTTTTTGGCTTGCCAGATTTGATGGAAAAATTGGCTTCATCAAATATCGGCTCAACAAGGAATGCGCTTCCGGTTGCCTTTTGGCAAAATTTGCAATGGCAAATCGTCACTCTGGTTGGTGCTGAATCGACTGAATAGCGAACGCGTCCGCACAGGCAGCCACCCTCTGAATTTGTCATGATATCATCCTGAATCGAAAACGGCACAAGAAGCTTACCACGATTAGCAGTTTACGCGGCCGTTAACTCTGATATGCGGGTTTGTCGTTCTCGTTGGGCGATCAAACCTTCTGATCAGTGCTGTCCCGGTCGGTTTGATCTCCGCGCAGATCTTCGCTGAGCCCATATTCCGGATCAGATCGTGGGTCGAGTTCCAACCCTTGCGGCGTGGATTCCTGACCCAGCACGATGGGCTGGAAATCGCCACGCATTTCCTCCGGCACTTGTTCACGTTGGCTGATCCGCCAGAGGGCATAAAATGCATAGAAAAGGAATGAGAAGCCCAATACCGCAAACAGACCGGTCGGCCCGGTGATTTCCATTGCCGCGCCAGCAATCAACGGCCCGGCCATCGCGCCAAAACCGTATAGAACCAACATTCCGCTTGAAATGGAGACGAATTCTTCCGGTCCGGCATGGTCATTGGCGTGGGCCACATTAAGCGAATATATGGGGTAAAGAACGGTTCCAAGCAGGAAAATGCCAATGAAAAACACTGTCCGTGAACCGGTGCCAAAAATCACGATGCTCGCACAACTGATGACGCCTATCAGTCCGGCAAAAACCATCACCCGACGACGATCCATCTTGTCTGATGCGCGCCCGAGTGGGTACTGGAACACAGTGCCACCAATCATTGCCATTACCAGCATGGTGGCGCCTTCAGCGGTGGAAAGCCCGCTCCGGGTTGCAAATACTGGCGCAAGACCATTCCAGATTCCGCCGATCAATCCGGCCATGAATGCTCCGATGACAGCTGCCGGAGAACGCCGATAGAGATCAACCAGATCAAGCCGAACAACGGTCAGCGGTTGGGGTGATTGGGCAGTCGACAGCGATGTCGGCAACACAGCGAGTGCAAAAACCACTGCTGAAATCATGAACAGGGTTGGCAACATCGGATCGCCCAACGGCACGATATATTGCCCAAAGGACAACCCTACCATCGTCGTGACCATGTAGACCGAAAACATGGCGCCACGGTTTTCGTTGGTCACCTTCTCATTCAGCCAGCTTTCAATCACCATGTAGGTTCCAGCCAGCGAGAATCCGGTGATCCCTCGCGCTATGATCCACGCTGTCGGTTCGACAATGATTGCGTGGATCAATTGCGAAATGATCAACAGCGCCAACACAGCTCCGAATACGCGCACATGTCCCACCCGTCGCACCAGATGCGGGGTGATGAAACAACTGGCGGTGAACGCCACTGCGTAGCTGGTTGCCATGAGTGAGATGGTGAACGTCGGCCAGCCTTCGCTCACTGCACGCAACGGCACCAGATAGAGTGCCAGCCCGGCGGCAGCGAGAACCAGAAACGTCGAGGAGAGCAGAGCGCCAACCGGCGCAATGGTTGCTAACATGGAAGGCTCCGGTCGATGTCTGATTTTCGAGTTGGCGATCCGGATTTCACCCAGATGGCCTGTGTGGCAAACACCCTGAGGAATGAAAGCTTACTGCCCTCTATCACCGACGATTTTTTGGTTGAATACCTGTTCGCGACGTGACGTGCCTGTCAGCGACATGGCATCAAAAAAAACCGGAAAATGCCGGTCTTTGATCAGCTTTTTGTTTTATTGGCGTCCAGATGAGCCGAAAGAGCGAGCAAATCCATCCATGAAAGTTTCTTGGTCGCCGGGCTTCGCAACAAATAGTCTGGATGCAGGCTCGCCAGGGCTGGAATGTTGAGACCTTCAGGATCATAGTGCAACAATGTTCCTCGGACGGCGAGGAGACCCTTATCGGTTTTCAGCAGTGTTTTGCTGGGAACATTGCCCAAAAGCAGCAGAAAATCCGGCTTTGCCAACGCGATATGACGTTCGACAAAAGGTTTGCAGAGTTCGATTTCCGACGCCGTGGGCATCCGGTTACCCGGCGGTCGCCACGCCAGCACATTGGTCAGATAGGTCGTCTGCCGATCCATCCCGATTGACGCCAGCATGCGGTCCAGCAATTGCCCGCTACGTCCTGCGAATGGCGTGCCCTGCAGATCTTCGTCGCGCCCCGGCGCCTCGCCGATAATCATCAGCCGCGCTTCGGGATTGCCATCGGCAAAAACCGTGGACCTGGCCGAGTGCTTCAGATTACAGCCTGAAAATCCTTCAACGGCAGCTTTGAGTTCGTCAATGGTGTTGGCTGCTGCTGCAGTCGCACGGGCGTCCTCAAAGGCAGCCTTGTCTGGCACAGTCATCTGGCTGGCTTGCACCGTAGGCGCGGGCATTGAAACCGGGCCGCTTGGACTGGAAGTTCGTGTGGGCGCATTGCTTTTGGTTTGCGGTTCCGAAAGGGAACCCTCTTGACGATTGGCCCCCGCCAGCCGGGCCGCCTCCCGTTGGCGTGCAATTTCCGCACTTTCGGCAAAGCGGTCGACGGGAAACTCCTCAAGGACCACATCCACTCCCGCATCGCGGTAGTAAAGCATCAGCGCTTCAAGCGCGCCAGCATCATCGATGTCGGTGGAGGAAGTGTTCATCTTGGACCTTTTACGCCAGTGCGTCCGTGGTGACCAGTATGCGGGCTGCACAATGCCCACAATGTTGTCTACGCCGTCATCAACACCCAGACAAAAACGCCCGGAGGATTTTCCCCCGGGCGCAATGTTATTCAATCAGGCACCTCTTTGGCGGGTGCTTGCGCCTTAAGCGTTGTCTTCTTCCGAACCTTCGCCGTCTTCATCTTCGAAATCCGGATCGGTTGCAGCAGCTTCAGCTGCCGCTTCGGCTTCATCTTCGTCAACACCATAGATGGCATCGGCTGAAGTCAGGTCTTCACCCTTGACCTGGCGTTCGGCTTCATCAATTGAGCGGGCGACGTTGAACTCGATGGAGACGATCACATCAGGGTGCAGGACCAGCGGAATGGTGTGAATGCCGATTGTCTTGATCGGATGGTTCAGGTCAACCTGGTTCCGTGTGATTGTGATGCCGTTGTCGGCGAGAACCGATATCACGTCGCGGGCAGCAACAGATCCGTAAAGCTGTCCGGTTTCGCCTGCAGAACGCACGGCAACGAAGCTCTTGCCCTCAAGGCTTGCAGCAACACTTTCAGCATCGGTCTTGCGTTCGTTGTTGCGGACTTCCAGTTCGGCGCGCTGGCTTTCAAATCGGGCTTTGTTGGCCTCATTGGCGCGCAGTGCCTTGCCGTTTGGCAAGAGGAAGTTGCGTGCAAAACCATCGCGAACTTTTACCGTGTCGCCCATTTGGCCAAGCTTGGCGATGCGTTCGAGAAGAATAACATCCATTGTAGTTTCCTTTCGTTGAATTCAAATAGTCAGGATTTGGGATCGTTCGGTGTCATGGTTGACAACCGCCCGGTGGAACTGAGCCCGTAGGCAAGAAACAGAAGCAAAGGCAGGGTGAACAAGATCACCGAGAAATAAGCCAGCCAGAGCACGAAGAACCGCCAGCTCTTGCCGCGGGTGGTAAAATGCATCAGCGCGAAACCCGTAAGGATGAACCCACCGCCAAAAGTGCCGATAAGCGCCCAGCCAACAAGGTTGAATGGTCCGGGCAAAAAGGTAATGGCAATCCCTGCGGCAAATACCCACAAGCCGGTGCGTGGCATTCTCAGTTGCGCAGCAAAGTCATCGGCAGGGCGTTTTGAGCGTCCGGAAAGTCGCACAATCGAACGGGCCAGCGCATACATCCCAAACAGAATGCCAACCCACATTGCACCCTGCAAAACGGGCAGTAAGTTGACCAGAATTGCTTTCATCTGGGCAATGGTGTCCGCCGTGATGTTGATCGACGGCTCCTGCTCGTTAAACAGCTTGATGATCGTGTCGACCATCTGTCCGGCAAGTTCAGGGCCGTAACCCACCAGAAAGCCCAGAACAATCAGGGCAACAGTCATCAGCGCCGAGATATGAAACAGGATGTCGGAAAGCGGATACCAGGCGGCGCGCCCTTCCGGACCGCCGATCTCCGTTGCAGGGCGTGCCAGATTGTTCAAATGCGCAATCCATGCCGCAGGCGCCAGCGAGGTCAATCCCGCACTCAGGGCCGCCAACGGACCCGTGGTCACGCTGATGACCAGACAAGCTGAAACCACAGCGGTTATCGAGGCAATGTTGGACCAGCCAAGACCGGCAATCAGAACAGGCAGCGAAGCCGCCGCAATCAATATCAGTGAAAATGTCGAAGGCTGATGCGCGCCAGCAAGCAGAAGTGCTGAAGCAATTCCGGCTATCACGCCGATTACGGCTGATATGGCTTTGGCATCTTTCATGTCGCTGTCCTGCGTTTTGCAGTTAGGGGCGGGTGGCCCCAACTCGGATAAAGTGGAATTCCTGACACGCGCCGCCGCGTGGAGGACGAACCGACGGCAGGTTGCCCTGCCGTCGGTCGAAAGTGCTTAAGCGATCAGATAAGGCAGCAGGCCGAGGAAGCGGGCGCGTTTGATCGCACGAGCGAGTTCACGCTGCTTCTTCTGGCTTACGGCTGTGATACGCGAAGGAACAATCTTGCCGCGCTCGGATACGTAGCGCTGCAGAAGACGGACGTCCTTGTAATCGATCTTCGGTGCGTTGGTACCGGAGAACGGGCAGGTCTTGCGACGACGATGAAACGGACGACGCGAGGGGATCTGGTTGATATCTACCATTTTTTTCTCTCCTTAGTCGCGCGGCGGACGACGGCCACCGCCACCACGGCGATCGTCACGTCCACGGTCATCACGGTCACGCTTCTGCAACATTGCAGAAGGACCGTCTTCATGGGCATCAACCTTGACGGTCATGAAACGAAGAATGTCTTCGTTGAAACGCATCTGACGTTCCATTTCCTTGACCGCATCGGATGGTGCGTCGATGTTCATCAGCGCGTAGTGTGCTTTCCGGTTCTTGTTGATCCGGTAAGCGAGGCTCTTGAGGCCCCAGTTCTCTATCCGACCGACTGTGCCGCCGCCAGCTTCAATGATGCCCTTCAAAGTATTGACGAGCTCATCGACCTGCTGGGCCGAAACATCCTGACGGGCAAGGAACAAATGTTCGTAAAGTGCCATATTTGTTTTGCCTTTCTTGCGTTTGTCTTCACCCGGATCCGGCGCTAAGCCCCAGCGACTTTGCCTGTCGGCCTTGTGGGCCGTGCAAGAAAGTACGGTGTCGAGACGGTCGTGAGCGGAGACACGGGAGGCCGGAACGTTCTCGTTCCTACAAGCTATTGCCAGCCCTCCGTACAGCCACCAGCCAAAAGACCGGGTGATCGAACAAGGCGGGCTATACGCGCTAACATCCAAGATTGCAAGCACTGGCCGAAGATGATGGGATTTCCGCTGTAACAAATTGCAGTCGTCCTGCTCATTTTTCCTCGCGATCATTGGACTCACGGTCGCGTTCATAATGCTTGGCAAGCGGAAAGCTGGGTAACCAGGACTCGCGGCGCACGGTCCAGAGCTCATAGGTCGGTTGAAACTGGTCCGTTGCATCCAGAGCGCCCAGATTGACCTCTATTTCATCTCCTGAGATACCCAATAAGGATGAACCACAGCGCGGACAGAAAATTCGACCTTCATAATCAGCAGTTTCGCCCGTAACTGTTACGGCATCCTGCGGGAAGACAGCGGACGCATGAAATAGGGCGCCGTGATGTTTGCGGCAGTCAATGCAATGGCACAGGCCGACCCGGTAGGGCGCGCCGCTCGTCTCAAAGCGGACATTGCCACACAGGCATCCGCCAAAGACCGTGGTTTGGGAAGATTTATCCATGCTGCATCTCCTTCGGAATCAATTCTACCAGTTTTCAGGCGGCACATGACGCAGCTTGTTGCAGAATTCTTCGATCTCGGTGCGGCTGTATTTGGCGTGACGCCGGTTGGTCGAGGCCAGGAGCGTGGCCAGTGATGTACCTTCGCGATGAATGGTCATTGGCCGGATCAGTCGCGGCGCAAAGTCGCCACCACAATTGGGGCAAAAATTGCCCAGCACATAGTCCACACAATCGGCGCATAATGTGCACTCATAAGAGCAGATCATAACGTTTTGAGCATCCGCGGGCAGGTCGCAGTCACAAAATTCACAGTTTGGTCTGAGTTCCAGAGCCATTCATGCCTCCGCCACTTGCCGCCAGTATGTCCGTTTGTCTTTAGAAGGGCAGTGGGAACTCCCGCCGCACCATATCAATATCGGACATTACTTCGTCACTCAGTTTCACATCAATCGCACCCAGGCAGGTATTGAGTTGTTCCATCGTGGTCGCGCCAATGATTGTTGAAGTCATGAACGGGCGGCCCATGCAGAATGATAGCGCCATCTGTGTCGGGTCGAGCCCGTGCTTCTTTGCAACATCGAGATAGCGCGCGGTTGCCACCTCCACCTGCGCCGTCCAGCGTCCGCCGAGATTTTCGGTGCGGGACCGGCGCGAATTGGGCGGAATGACACCATTCTGGTACTTGCCGGTCAAAATGCCGGCAGCCAAGGGTGAATAGGCAAGTAGCCCTACATCTTCATGGCGGGCGACTTCAGCCAGATCCAGATCAAACTGGCGATAGAACAGATTGTATTCGTTCTGCACCGATGCCATTCGTGGCAGATGCTCCGCATCAGCCAATTCAAGCATTTTCATAATCCCCCATGAACTTTCATTGGAAACGCCCACAGCACGGATTTTTCCTGCTTTGACTGCATCATCGAGCCCGCGAAGTGTATCGAGCAGATCGTCGCGCATCTCGGCACCCTTTTTCTGCCGATAGGCATCAAAATTCCAGTTTTTGCGGAAATGGAAAGAGCCGCGGTTGGGCCAGTGCAACTGGTAAAGATCGATATGGTCGAGGCCAAGCCGTTTGAGGCTGAGATCTACGGCCCGTGCTATCGATGCGCGGTTGATGGTTTCGCCATCGCGAACCCAGTCGTTGCCCGGCCCAGAGATTTTTGTTGCCAGGATCACCTTTTCGCGTTTGCCTGACGATTTGAACCAACTGCCGACGATTTCCTCTGTCCGTCCCTGGGTATCTGCTTTCAGCGGGTTGGTCGGATACATTTCCGCAGTGTCAAAAAAATTTACCCCCGCTTCCACGGCCCTGTCCATTTGGGCATGACCCTCGGCTTCGGAGTTTTGCTCACCAAAGGTCATGGTGCCAAGGCAGATTTCGCTGACGTACAGGCCGGTACGGCCAAGCGGATTCATTTTCATGGGGAATGGTCCGGTCTGTTCTGAATGGAAAATCCCAGGCGAGAAACGCCAGGCAGGGGAGCCCCGATCAAGTCAATTCAACCGGAACCCACCTGCAAGATAACGCGTACTTTCCAGCAATCAACCCGCAACAGAGGTTGAAAACAGATAGGCGACATAGCCGCCATAGGCCATCAGCATCGCGATTCCGGCAATTCTGCCAATTGCTTGCCAAACAATGATCAGCAGTGCCAGTGCCAGCGCAGTGAACAGCATAATCGGCACATCGATGAATGCCATCTGGTCGGGCACCGGGATGGTTTGCACCATAGACGAGATGCCGAGAATTCCCAATATATTGAAAATATTGGAACCGATAATATTACCCAGTATCAGGTCGGGTTGCTTTCGATAAGCCGCTGCAATTGCCGCAGCGAGTTCCGGCAGGCTGGTTCCCACTGCAACAACTGTCAGACCTATGACGGCTTCCGACATGCCGAAAAATCGTGAGATGCCCACCGCACCAGACACCATCAGGCTGGCGCCAACAAGCAATCCGGCCAATCCGCCGATTGCCATGGCGTAAATCTGCCAGACTGGGCGAACGCGCACCGCTGGAATGTTTTCGAGCAAGGTTTCGTCCGAAACACTGTTTTTCTTGCCAAGCAATGTCGCGCCCAAATAAATCACAAGTGCACCAAACATCGCCAATCCGGTAATCCACGACAACAAACCAGTCCAGCAAATCAGTGTGATAAAGATGCTGGCCGCTATCATGACGGTGAGATCGCTCAGATATTGACCACGTGGCGCCGCAATCGGCCCCAGAAGCGTGGCCAACCCGAGAATCAATAGAATATTGGCAATATTCGAGCCGATCACATTGCCGAGCGCGATATCGGGTGAATTGTCGAGCGCTGCCTTGAGAGACACTGCCAGTTCGGGCAGTGAGGTGCCGAAACCCACAATCACGATGCCAATGACCAGAGGCGACAGGCCAAATCGTTTGGCAAGCGATACCGCGGCCGAAACCAGTCCGTCTGCACCGATTGTCAGCAGGACCAGCCCTCCGCAAAGGGCTAATATATATGTGAGCATGGCCTAATTATCGGTGTTGGAAGTGGATTCGTCGTAAACGAACTCTGGCGTACGCTCTGCTTCGATCGCTAACTTGGCAATATGCCAGCTTGCCCATATGGCTGGCGCAAATATGATTGTCGCGAGTATGATTACAGACGCACCTGACGCATGGATGAGACCAGCAACTGCCCAGAAAAAAATAGCAGCGACAACCCATATTTCTGACCAGATCAGAACGATAGCGCCGAGGGCGAGCATGATGGCGACGGCAAGCGAAACTTTTTTCGGCGCTCCCGAAGGAGAGTCCAGAGGCAGAATGGTTTCTTGTGTCATGGTATTAAAACCGCGAAAGAGCGCTACTGTTTTCGAGCGCAACTTGCATTAAATGCCTCCGTGTTGCGGCGGATTCAAGATGAATAAAGACGTGGTTGGAAAATAATTTTCGAACGGCCCCGTAAAGCCTTTGCTGAGGCCTTCCGGCCAACCGGGGTTTGACATTACACTAACGCCCGCGCTTGACATTGCAGCGAGGAATGTGAAGGAAACGAGGCAAAACAAACAGGCAGGAAACCGACATGGCACGTGCATTTACATTTCCGGGACAGGGCAGTCAGACAGTTGGTATGGGCAAGGAACTGGCGGAAACTTTCCCCGAGGCGCGCGCTGTTTTCGATGAAGTTGACGACGCCCTTGGTGAAAAGCTCTCCGAACTGATGTTTTCCGGACCCGAAGAGACCCTGACCCTGACTACCAATGCACAACCCGCATTGATGGCAGTCTCAATGGCCGTGATGCGGGTTATTGAAGCGCGTGGTCACAAGCTGGCCGATCTTGCGTCTTATGTAGCCGGTCATTCTCTCGGCGAATATTCAGCCTTGTGCGCAGCGGGAACCTTCACACTGGCCGATACAGCACGTTTGCTGCGTATTCGCGGCAATGCCATGCAGTCCGCAGTTGCACCGGGTGAAGGTGCCATGGCCGCCATCATCGGGCTGGAGGCAGCCGATGTCGCCGCAGCCTGTGAGGAAGCGGCCCACGGTGGCGGCATCTGTCAGATCGCCAATGACAACGGCGGCGGTCAGCTTGTTATCTCGGGTCTCAAGCCTGCGGTGGAGCATGCCGCTCGCATCTGTACGGAAAAAGGTGCGAAACGCGCCTTGATGTTGCCGGTTTCAGCGCCATTCCATTCCGCGCTCATGCAGCCTGCAGCTGATGCCATGCGCCAGGCTCTGTCTGAAGTAGCTAAACAAAGCCCGGTCGTTCCACTGATCGCGAATGTGCGGGCAGAGCCGGTTACTGATGCCGATGAGATTGCCGATCTGCTGGTTGAACAGGTGACCGGTCAGGTCCGTTGGGCAGAAACAGTGGCTTGGTTTGCTCAAAATGGTGTCGATACACTGGTTGAGGCCGGCTCGGGCAAAGTTCTCTCCGGACTGGCCCGCCGGATTGACCGCAATCTGAAGGCTGAACCATTGGTTACACCAACGGATATCGACGCATTTCTCTTGGCCCTTGCCTGATTTGGCGAAGGCAGAAATCTACACCTGAAAAGGCGACACATCATGTTTGATCTCACTGGCCGCAAGGCTCTGATAACCGGTGCATCGGGCGGTATTGGCGAATCCGTTGCCCGCGCGCTTCATGCACAGGGCGCAATTGTTGCCCTTCACGGCACACGCGTGGAAAAACTCGAAGCACTCGCCGGTGACCTGGGTTCCAATTGCCATGTCATGGCCGCCAATCTGTCCGACCGGGCTGAAGTTGCCGCCCTTGGCAAGCGCGCCGAGAAGGAACTCGAAGGCGTGGATATTCTGGTCAACAATGCCGGAATCACGCGCGATGGACTTTTTGTTCGCATGAATGACGAGATGTGGGACGATGTTCTCGAGGTCGATCTCGGCTCGGTTTTCCGGCTGACACGCGAATTGGCCCATCCGATGATGCGCCGCCGCTATGGCCGTATTATCAACATCACCTCCGTGGTTGGTGTGACCGGCAACCCGGGTCAGGCAAACTATTGCGCGGCCAAGGCAGGGATGATCGGCATGTCGAAAAGCCTTGCCCAGGAAATCGCCACCCGTGGTATCACAGTCAACTGTGTAGCGCCCGGATTTATCGAATCGGCCATGACAGAAAAGCTCAATGAGAAACAAAAAGACGCAATTATGGGCGCAATTCCCGCTGGTCGTATGGGCAAGGGCGATGAAATTGCCGCTGCTGTTGCTTTCCTTGCATCCAGTGAGAGTAGCTACGTTACTGGCCAAACCATTCACGTGAATGGCGGTATGGCAATGATCTGACGAACGTCGGTTTTGGGTGAACCCCTTATTATTAATGGTAAAAGAGGCTGAGTATCATTTTCGGCTTTGCCCTTCTCAAAAACCGTGTTAGGTCCGCCAACCCGCCATAGATCGACGCAGGGAACGGGTGGATACCGTGTTTTGTGAGTTCATCCACAGTTACACACTTGGTAAATCCACATCGCCCCGATAAAAGCATGCATCGATCTTGATTAGCAAAGCTGAGCCTTATAAATGGCTGCAGAGTATATTTAGACAGGTTGAGGAAACCGTTATGAGCGATATCGCAAACCGCGTGAAATCCATCGTCATCGAACATCTTGGCGTTGATGGCGAAAAAGTCACCGAAAGTGCAAGCTTCATCGATGATTTGGGCGCGGATTCGCTCGACACAGTCGAGCTTGTTATGGCGTTTGAAGAAGAGTTTGGAATTGAAATTCCAGACGATGCTGCCGACACGATTTTGACCGTTGGCGACGCTGTTAAGTTCATCACCAAGGCCCAGGCCTGATTTCGTTGCCGCCCGGTGGCTTGGCTGCCGGGCGAATTGGCGGATGGCCGGGGTTGACCCGGTCTGACCATTCGGTCACCGTTAACGAAATCTCCTTCCGGGGCCAGAAATGATGAGACGCGTTGTCATAACCGGTACAGGGTTGGTGACCCCGCTCGGATGCGGCACCGACATCGCTTGGTCGCGTATAATTGCGGCTGAAAGCGGTATTTCGCGTGTCACCAGCTTCCAAGTGGACGATTTGCCGGCACAGATTGCCGGACAAATGCCGCGTGATCCATCTGTAGACGGGCATTACAATCCCGATGATTGGATGGAACCCAAAGAGCAGCGCAAGGTTGACCCCTTTATCGTTTACGGGGTCGCCGCTGCCGAATTGGCTTTGGCCGATAGCGGCTGGAAACCTGAAACCGATGAAGATGAAATCGCAACAGGCGTGCTTATCGGCTCGGGTGTTGGCGGTCTCGATGGCATCGTTGACGCTGGCTACACGCTGCGCGACAAGGGACCGCGTCGGATTTCGCCATTCTTTATTCCTGGTCGCCTGATCAACCTGATCTCTGGTCATGTGTCGATCCGCCATCGTTTGCGTGGCCCCAATCATTCAGTCGTCACTGCTTGTTCCACTGGTGCCCACGCCATTGGCGATGCGGCACGGCTGATCATGTGGGGCGATGCTGATGTGATGGTCGCTGGTGGTGCTGAATCACCGGTCTGCCGGATTTCGCTGGCCGGATTTGCCGCCTGCAAGGCGCTTTCAACCTCCTATAATGATGAACCAACCAGAGCATCACGTCCCTATGATCGTGATCGTGATGGCTTCGTCATGGGCGAGGGTGCGGGCGTTGTAGTGCTGGAAGAACTCGAGCATGCCAAAGCGCGCGGCGCCAATATTCTTGCCGAAGTGGTGGGGTACGGGTTGTCGGGAGATGCTTTCCATATCACCGCGCCGGCAGAGAATGGCGATGGCGCCTTCCGCTGCATGCAGATGGCACTTAAACGGGCCGGCTTGAACCCGTCTGATGTTGACTATGTCAATGCCCACGGCACATCGACAATGGCCGATACCATCGAACTGGGTGCAGTTGAACGTCTGTTGGGTGAGTCAGCATCAACGGTATCCATGTCGTCTACCAAATCGGCGACCGGTCACCTGTTGGGTGCCGCCGGTGCGATTGAAGCAATCTTTGCAGCGTTGGCCATTCGGGACAATATCGCCCCACCAACACTCAATCTGGACAATCCAGCAGTGGAAACGCCGATTGATCTGGTGGCCAAGGTGGCCCGCAAACGCAAGATCGACGTGGCGCTATCCAATTCGTTCGGTTTTGGCGGTACCAATGCATCGTTGGTACTGCGCCGTTACATGGATTGACCGCTCTCGGAATCGCTTCGGCCACCGTAATCTCATTTATGCGGGCAATCGTTAATGCAGGGCTTTTCACGCCTTTCGTTTGCATGATAGACCGGCTTTTTGCCACAATGCTGGGCAAGTTTCCCGGGGATTTGCCAACGAGGATTTGACGTGAACGACGCCAAAAACAACAACAATGGATCATTCGGACGCGGTGGCGATGGCACTCCGCAACATGGTGGCGATTCGGGGCCTATCGTGCCTGTTTCACCATCCCAGGCCATCAAACCGCAGCGGGTTCCGCAGCCCCCCAAACGTTCACGCCGCGCCCGCAGCCAGGTGGTGATTTTCCTCAATTTCATCATGACCATGCTGTTGCTGGTCTGCATCGCAGCCCTTGCTGCCTATTGGTATGGCAAAACCGAATTTGAGGCTCCGGGACCCTTGGACCAGACTGCCGCGTTCATGGTGGCTGACGGTGCTGGGTTCAATCAGATCGCGAGCGGGCTGGAGCAACGCGGTATCATTTCCGATCAGCGGATTTTCCGGATTGCCGGCAAGGCAGTGCTGGAAGACGATACGCTGAAAGCAGGTGAATACGAAATCAAGGCGCGGGCCTCGATGAAACAGATTCTTGAGCAGATGCGCGCGGGCAAGTCGATCCTGCACAATCTGACAATTCCTGAAGGCTACACAACGCATCAGGTAATCGAGCGGATGTTGGAAAACGAAATGCTCACAGGCGACCTCCCGTCCGAACTTCCCGGTGAAGGCGATTTGCTGCCGGAAACCTACAAGTTCAGTCGGGGAACAGAGCGCGCCGATATTCTCAAGCAGATGACACGGGCGCAGACGCGCGCGCTCAACCAGATTTGGGAACGTCGTGATCCTGATCTTCCTTTGAAAACCAAAGAAGAGCTGGTCATTCTGGCGTCCATCGTCGAGAAAGAAACTGCCAGAGCTGATGAGCGGCCCCGTGTCGCCTCCGTTTTTTATAACCGGCTGGCAAAGGGAATGCGGCTTCAGTCAGATCCCACTGTGATTTACGGCGTGTTTGGTGGTGAGGGAAAACCTTCTGATCGGCCAATTTACAAGTCTGATCTGGAAAAAGAGACGCCTTACAACACCTATGTCATCAACGGGTTGCCACCGGGGCCGATCGCCAATCCGGGGCGCGAATCAATGGAAGCGGTCGCCAATCCGTCGCGGACCAATGACTTTTATTTTGTCGCCGATGGTTACGGTGGCCATGCATTTGCGGAAACCCTGGATGAACACAATGCCAATGTGGCCCGCTGGCGGCGATTGATGGCGGAAGAAGAAGCCAAAGCCAAGGCTGAAGAGAAAAACAAATCGGCCGAATAAAACGAGCCGGAAAATTGATCAGGTAACTGATACTGTGTCGGGGGACGCAGGCCACGCGCAGCCGGGTTTGCGCATCAGCAAGAGGGGAGTGGCATGGCTATTCAGTCGATGACCGGTTTTGCCCGGTCACAAACCACTCACAAGGACAGCCATTTTACCTGGGAGATCAGGTCGGTAAATGGCAAGGGACTCGACCATCGGCTTCGCTTGCCCAGTGGCTTTGATCATCTCGATCAGATAGCCCGTAAGGCGCTGAACGCTGCCTTTTCCCGTGGCAACATGCAGGTCACACTTTCAGTTGCAGATAATGGTCAGGCGGTCGAAGCCGTTGTCAATGAGCCAGCGCTGGAGGCTGTAATTACGCTGCTCGAACGACTGGGCAGCCGCATCGATGCAACAAAACCGTCGCTGGATGGTATTCTCAATATTCGCGGAATTGTTGAGCTGCGTGAGCCAGAACTTGCCGAAGTGGACAGAAGCAACCGCGACACGGCTGTTTTGGCAGCCCTTGATGAAGCAATCGAAGCGCTTTTGGCAATGCGGATACGCGAGGGCAAAGAGCTGGTCGGAGTGCTGTCCAACCAGATTGACCAGATATCAGAGCTGACGGAGGCTGTGGAAAACAGCCCGGCCCGGTCACCGGAGACCATTCGCGCGCGGCTGGCCGAACAGGTCTCTGCCCTAATGGATGCACATCAATCCCTCGATATGGACCGGATCCATATGGAAGCTGCAATCTTGGCAACCAAGGCGGATTTGCGCGAGGAGATAGACCGGCTGAAGACCCATGTTGGCGCGGCGAGGGAGCTTCTTTCGGGCGACGGGCCCGTTGGGAGAAAGCTGGATTTTCTTGCTCAGGAATTCAATCGTGAAAGCAATACCATTTGTTCAAAGTCGAACGCAGCAGCAGTCACGGCGATCGGGCTTGATTTGAAAGTGCTGATCGATCAATTTCGCGAGCAGATTCAGAATTTGGAGTGACCATGACTGGTTCGAACAAATCGTCGCTACCTTCCAGCCGCATACAGCGCCGTGGGCTCATGCTCGTCCTGTCCTCGCCCTCAGGCGCCGGAAAATCGACGATTGCCCGCAATCTGCTGGAAACTGACGAACAATTGAGGCTGTCAGTCAGTGTAACGACGCGTCCGCGTCGTGCCAGCGAGATTGATGGCGTTCATTACCGGTTTCTGACACAGCGTGAATTCGAGAGAATGCGCGCCAATGATGAACTGCTGGAGTGGGCGGAAGTCCACGGCAACTTCTACGCAACTCCGCGCGAAGCGGCTGAGAAAGCCATGGCTGAAGGCCGTGATATGCTCTTCGACATCGATTGGCAGGGCGCATTGCAACTGCAGGAAAAAATGGCAGCGGATGTGGTTTCCATTTTCATTCTGCCGCCCTCGATGGCTGAATTGCGCGCCAGGCTCAATCGGCGAGCCGAGGATGCTCCAGAAGTGATTGAAAGCCGGCTGGCCAATGCACGGGCCGAAATCGAGCATTGGCGTGAGTATGACTATGTTGTCGTCAATGATGATCTCAGCCGCGCGTTCAGTGCCTGCCAGTCGATTACCCAATCAGAACGCCTCAGGCGTGACCGGCGCCCCGGTCTGTTTGATTTCGTCTCCGACCTGTTGGCCGAAAAGGACAAAAGCGGTGTGTAATCTCTGGCACCGATCTAATCGGTAACTTCGACGCCCATTGCCAAGGCAATTTTGCTGAAGTCCGCAGCGCTTACTTTCACACGGCCAAAACGGAATGCGCCGCCCCAGTTTGAACCCAGAATTCGGGTGAGGTCCAATTGACCGAGCAGCGGTCGGATTTCCGCATCCTGCGCCTCTTTTTTGAAAGCCACGTCAATGCGGAAAGGTCTGAACCCGTCACCCATATCTGCTTGATAGGCTTCTTCCGAAATGACCTGACCGATCGCCGTGAAGGATTGCACAAGGTCGCCACCCTCCAGGGCAGTGCGCGGTGAATAATAGGCGATCCAGTCACCCTTTCGGAGCGCTTGGACAGCACTTTTCTTTCCATGGCCCAACTGGGCAAAGCCACCTTCAACACCGCGTTTGACATGATCGCGACAAGCGACGCCAATCCAATGGTTTTGCTGCATCTTTTCGGTGTCCATCTGTTGCCTCTTGATTGGTCATGGATATATCTGACATGGCGGACCGCCAATTTTTGTCAGCAGTCTGGCAGCACCTGATCTGCTGCAACAGCCATTTCCCAGGTTGTCAAAAAAGTCTAGGGTTATAAAAACAAAACCGCCGTCAGGGGAGCAGCTGGTGACCCAAACCCCATCCCGCCAAACGAAGGCCTGAAATGAAGCTGCCTGCCATTTTCCAACGATCCCTCTCTACGATGGCCGCCAATCTTGAATTGGCGCGCCGTCGCCATGCCCGCCGCAGGTCCGCCTCGCTGGTTGGTTTCAAATCGGTTGTCGAGATTCTTGCGATTGCCTGTGTTGCCATCGTTCTGGCGGCAGTTTTGTTGGATATGCCGATTGTGCTCTATCGTGGCCATTACCCTGAGTATGTGCGGAATACGGCCGAAGTTCTCACCCGGTTCGGAAAGTCCGACTGGGTACTTGTTCCAACTGGAGTAGCGCTTCTGCTACTGACATTCCGCCATGTTGATAAGTTGTCCCGGCTGGGCCGAATGCGCCTTTTTCGCTGGAACCTGCTGCTATCCTACATCTTTGTGGGCGTTGGTTTGCCGGGTTTGATTTCAACAATCGTCAAGCGGTTGGTTGGTCGGCCACGCCCGATGCGATTTGACCAGGACGGACTCTACGGTTTCAGCCCTTTTTCGGATGCCTCCTATGCCAGTTTTCCTTCCGGACACTCCACCACCATCGGTGCATTGGCTATGGTCTTGGCCATTTTGATGCCGAAATACCGGACACTTTTCTTCATTATTGCCATGATTATTGGGGCTACCCGCGTGGCTGTGGGTGCCCATCACCCCAGTGATGTGGTTGCAGGCTTGATGTTCGGCGCGGTCGTTGCCTTCGTTCTGGCACGGGTGGCTGCAAGTTACGGGCTGTTGTTTAAAGACAACGCTGCCCCTTGGCCTGAGCTTCGGCCTGCCCATAGGTTGCAACGTCTGCTTGAATGATGCCGGGCACCCTGCAATAACGGCATTCATACCCGGTGCTGTCGTAACGTGCAGGCGGGTCAATCGCATACAGGCCAGACCATGAAATTTTCAATTGTCATTCCTTGTCGCAATGAGGCCGAAAATCTGGCTTTCCTGCTTGATGAAGTCGATGCCGCCTTCACGGGCCGCGACTACGAAACCATTGTAATTGACGATGGCTCCACTGACCGCACGCCTGATATGCTGCGCGAACGCATGGTTGAAGGCAATGGGCACTTGCGCACACTGCGCCACGACAAAAGCGCGGGCCAAAGTGCTGCTGTGCGATCCGGTGTCTTTGCAGCTACAGGCAATATCATCTGCACAATGGATGGTGACGGACAGAATGACCCTGCCTATTTGCCCAAACTTGCCGATGCGTTGATCGCGGCAGGGCCGGGCGCAGGCATTGCTGCTGGCCAGAGGCTCAAGCGGACTGATACCAAGCTCAAGCAGATGTCTTCGAAATTCGCCAATAATTTGCGTCAGGCAATCCTGAAGGATGGCACGCGGGATTCGGGCTGCGGGCTCAAGGCAGCGCACACGGAGCTGTTCCGCGCATTTCCCTTTTTCGATGGCTGGCACCGTTATCTGCCTGCTTTGGCGTGCCGTGAGGGTTACTCGGTGGTCCATATTGATGTTGTCGATCGTTCGCGCGTTCACGGCAAGTCGAATTACGGCATTCTCGATCGCGGTTTGCGTGGTATTCTCGATCTCTATGGTGTCTGGTGGCTACGCAAACGCCGGCGGGTGGTTCCCATTGTCACGGAGGTCCAACCATGAGCGCTCTTGTAGGAGATATCTGGCAGTGGTTTGATGCTGTATTTATCCAGCAATTCAATTACTGGGTCGCACTTGGTTTCATCGCTCAGGCAATGTTCACGATGCGCTTTTTGGTGCAATGGCTGGCCTCTGAGAAGGCCGGTCGCTCGGTGGTTCCGGTGGCATTCTGGTTCTTTTCCATAGCCGGTGGCTTCTTGTTGTTTATCTATGCCATCCAGCGTCAAGACCCGGTATTTATAGCCGGGCAGGGCTTGGGTCTCCTTATTTACGCCCGGAACCTCGTGCTTATTCGGCGAGAGAAAGCGACCTGAAAATGAACAGCGGTCACCAAGCGGCGGGATGGATTGAGCGCTGGCGCAGCGCCATTCTGGCGGTGGCTTGTCTGTTTGCCATTCTTCCAGGTCTGGCATCTTTGCCGCCAGTCGATCGCGATGAGGCCCGCTTTGTTCAGGCAACCAAGCAAATGCTGGAAACCGGCGATTATGTCGATATCCGTTTTCAAGACGAGCACCGTTATAAAAAGCCGGTGGGAATCTACTGGCTGCAGGTCGCAGCTGTTAAACTGACAGGGCAGGGCATGGATGCCGACATCTGGGCCTACCGGTTGGCGTCAGTGGCTTCGGGCATCCTTGCGGTGTTGATCATCGCAAGCTTGGGAACTTATATGTTCGGGCCTGTGGTGGGTTTTGGCGCGGGCCTGATGTTGATCGGCATATTCGGGCTAGGATTCGAGGCACGCCTTGCTAAAACCGACGCCACATTGCTGGCGATCACCCTGATGACGCAAGCCGCGCTGGCGCGCTTCTATATTGCCCCTCGGCGCGGGGAGACACTGCAAGCCCACTGGTGGTGGATTTTCTGGCTTGGAATCGGTGCTGGTCTACTGGTCAAAGGTCCCGTCACGCCAGCTGTGTCGCTGATTACGCTGACCTCCATTGCCTGGTTTGATCGTGATCGCACATGGTTGAAAGCTCTAAAACCATTGCGTGGAATGTTGTTGGCGCTGGTCGTTGTGCTGCCGTGGATAATTGCGATTACCATGCTCTCAGGGGGCGATTTTTGGGCTGAATCGCTTGGCCGGGATTTTCTCGGAAAACTCACTACCGGGCAAGAATCCCACGGAGCGCCTCCCGGCTACTATGTCTTGACCTATGGCCTTTACATGTGGCCGTTCGGCTTGTTGGCTGTCATCGGCGGACTCAAGGCGCTTAACCGGTTTCGCGATCCACGTTTATTGTTCTGCCTCAGCTGGTACATTCCGTTCTGGCTACTTATTGAAGCCGTTCCGACAAAACTGCCGCATTATCCACTGCCTGCCTATCCGGGATTGCTGCTGTTGGCGGCTTGGGCCTATTTCACTGTCGAGGGCCGGGCCGTGGAACTCAAAACCTGGCAGCGCTGGATTGTTGGTTTTACTGCCCTTGGTTTGTTTGTTGTCACCGCAGCCTTCGGGCTGGGTGCGCTTGCAGGGCCGTCTCTGGCCATGGGGCAGTTCCCGCTGGTTGGCATACCTGTTGCGCTGGCGGCGTTTTTGGCTGGATGGCTCGCTTCCGGATGGGGTCGCCCGGAAAACGGACTTGGGCGCATCGCCGGTGCATCCGCTGCAGCTGCGGTCTTCATGGGTTTGCTTGCAGGCCAATTGATGCCCTATCTGACGCCGATGTGGATGAGCCCCGAAATCGTCCGGCTTTATGAAGAGAACAAGCCTTGCCCGGAAAGCCCCTTGGCTTCGGTGACTTATCACGAGCCTAGTTTGGTATTTTTGGCGGGAACCGATACCCAATTGACCGACACCAATGGTGCGGCGGCCGTATTGGCCACTCCCGATGGGTGCGGGGTTGCGGTTCTTCCCGAGGAGCAATGGGCCGCAGTTGAAGCATTGATGCCGGATGCTATCAGTCTGGTGAGCATCGGGCGGATTGAAGGTACGAACTATTCCAAAGGCCAGGAACTCAACCTTGTCATGCTGCGTCAGGCACCAAGCTCACAGGAATAGGCAATTTAGCGTCTGTGACACGGACTACCTGATCCGAGCGCCATAGGCCCGGGCAAGGTCACAAAACTCGTCCAGATTGAGGGTCTCTGGTCGGCGCTGCGGATCAATTCCAACGGCTTCCAGCAGGTCGGCGCCACCCAGCGGTTTGAGGCTCTGACGCAGCATTTTGCGACGCTGACCAAATGTCGTCTGGGTGACTTGCTCGAGATCGGCCAACCTGCACGGAATGCGGTCTTTTTTGGGTGTCAGATGTACAACCGATGAAGTGACTTTCGGCGGCGGATTGAAAGCCTGCGGCGAAATATCAAACATGACATTTGCATTTGTCAGCCATCCGGCAAGAACACTCAGTCGCCCGTAATGGTTGGACCCGGGTTCGGCGACAATGCGCTGGCCGACTTCTTTTTGGAACATAAGCGTCATCGAATCCCAAACAGGGTTGTCGATATCGGTTGTCAGCCAATTGACCAGCAGTTGAGTGCCGACATTGTAAGGCAGGTTGGCGACAACTCGTGCAGGGAGTCCACCCGTTAACTGCGCAAGATCGATCTTGAGTGCATCACCCTCTATGACGTCCAGACGGCCAGGGTAATGTGTCTGAATTTCGGCAAGCGCTGGCAGGCAACGGTTGTCACGCTCAATCGCGATGACTTTTTTCGCTCCTGATGCCAGCAAGGCTCTGGTCAATCCGCCTGGACCGGGGCCAATTTCTATAACGACATGCTCGTCCATTGGTCCAGCACACCGGGCAATCTTGAGGGTAAGATTGAGGTCGAAAAGAAAATTTTGCCCCAGACCTTTTTTCGCATCGAGTTTGTGTCGTTCCACTACTTCGCGTAGCGGCGGCAGGTCGTCAAAGGCGAGGCTCATGCTGTTTCCTGTCCTTCGCCGGCGTTTTTCCGCGCGGCCATTTCGCCTGCCATGACAAGGGCGGCGATCAGGCTGTCTGGCCGGCCATTTCCACTGCCCGCGAGACTGAAAGCCGTGCCGTGATCAGGTGATGTTCGGATAAAAGGCAGGCCGAGCGTGACATTAACCCCATCATGGAAACCGAGGGTTTTGGCAGGAATTAACGCCTGATCATGATACATGCAGATGGCGGCGTCATAGTTTGCGCGGGCTTCTTCGTGAAACATTGTGTCCGCAGGCAGCGGGCCAACCGCCAAAATGCCCTCGGATTGCAATTGTTGTATTGCAGGCGCGATGATGGCAGCATCCTCACTTCCGAGCGCGCCATCCTCGCCTGCATGGGGGTTGAGACCCGATATCGCCAGACGCGGTGCGGCGATGCCGAACCGACCTGCCAGATCGCGCGCCATGATTTGCGCTGTCTCGACAATAGCCTGTGTGGTCAGTGTGCTTGCGACTTCGGCAAGCGGTATATGGATCGTCACAGGAGCAACTTTCAGCGCCCTGTTGGCAAGCAGCATCACCGGACGAAAGGCTTTCCCGGTCGCTTCCTCGGCCAAAGCGGCGAGATACTCTGTATGCCCCGGAAAGCCGAAACCCGCCTCATAGAGCACGGACTTGGCAATCGGTGCTGTAATAATTGCGCCTGTCTGGCCTGCCAACGTCAGTTCAACCCCCCTGCGGATTGCCGTGATAACCATTTCTGCATTGCCCGGATCAGCAAAACCTGCCCGCACAGGGCGTGTGCAGGTAATGGGCAACACGGGGAGGGCGGTGTCGAACATGTCGAGTGCCGTCTGGGGGTCAGCCTCGCCAACGACAATATCCACGCCCAGAGCTTTGGCGCGCTCTGTCACAGCACCGGGGTCGCCGATGAGAATAAACGCAGGGATCGCCGTGGTCTTGCGTGCCAGCCAAGCGCCAATGGCGATGTCGGGGCCAATTCCTGCCGGATCGCCCATGCTCATTGCCAATGGCGAAGCCAGTCCTCTGCCCAGCACCGGTGCGTCTGCAGGAGCGATGTTCTGGAATTGTCGAGCAGCCGGAGTAATGCTGGCGTTTACAGCCATGTCGGCCCCTCATCAAGGCTTGGAGGTTGGACTTTAGCGGTCGGAAATGACCGCCTTCTCACGCAGTTCCTTCAAGAAAGCCTTGGCATTGTCGCTATCGGCGTTGCCATCTGCGTTTTCAGCCTGAAAAACCATGGCGGCCGCCACGTCATCAGAAACCGTCTTGGATGAACATACGGCAATAAACTCAATGCCCCGAGGTGTAACGCGCGATTGTGTTGTTTCACCCTGTTTTGTCTTTTCGATGAATGGTTTCCATTCACCTGGCAATTGTGGCTGCAACACCCGGCCGAGATCGCGAACTGTAACGTCACGAAGTGCTACGGCTGTCTGCTTGCTGCCATCACAACCCGGAAACCGCTTGCGCAGTTGTTCAGCTTCGCGTTGGCGCGCTCCAAGCAAGGATTTTGACCGCTTGGCCTCTGGCACAACAAAGATAACCTGCTGAAGTATGTACTCAGTCGTCTTTGGCTTGGATCCGCCGCTTTCCAGCATTTTGGAAACTAGATCCTGAGTAGACTGGGTGCCACCTGCCGCGCCATACCGGGCCTGCACCAGTCTTGGCCATGTCATCTCAACACGGATGAAGTCTTTGAAATGCTTGGAGGTGACACCGGATTGCGCCAGAATCTGGTTCATCTGCTTTGTGTTGAGATTGTTCTGCTTGGCAAAATTGGCAAAAGCAGCGTTTACCTGCGCCTCGCCAATAACTGCACCTACACGCCGCGCTTCCTGCATTTTCAACGCTTCTTCGACCAACTGATCGCGCGCCATCTTCCTGTGATTTCCTTTGGTGCCTTGCAGGCGCAAAAAATTGATCCGCCGAGAAATATCAACGCTGGTGATGGCCTGCTGATTTACGACGACCTTGATTTCGCTGGCAGCATTGGCCTGCGAAAAGCCAATTGGCGATAGCATCAGCAAAAAAGCAATTGCCACTCCGGTCAGTCGTGTAGCTGTGAGGCGTATCATGGGGGTATTTCCTCTAATTCCTCCGGCAATACTCGCCGGTGCGGTTCGCAGCAACTGCCGGAACCTTTTCATTCTCTCAGGTCCGTTTTACCGGTTGTTGCGGCAAAAGGATGGCCTTTTGGCAGATAATCGGTTGAAACACGTGCGTCTCAGCGTCTCTAGAAACTTTTGCCGGAAGCATCGCCATAGTCAATATCGCCGAGGGTGCGCAGACTCAAGCGCGCGCCAATGGACCACTTTTTCGCATCGTTAGCTGTCGAGTTGTTGCGGGTGTAATTTATCGTAAATGCGGTGCATTCATCTTCATAAGCAAAGCCGACTGTGCTGGCGTGGAACGACTTGTTGATCAGATCGTACCCGGTCGAACCGAAGGCACGCCAGTTCTCGGTGAGGTTGAGATTTATGCTGCCACTGACTGCCCGGCGGTCGGTATTTGAACCGTATCCGGCCGTACCGGTGGCGCGTTGGGCCAGAATGTCGCTGTAAGTGACACTCGCTGAAACCCGACTGAAATTGACGCCTGCAGACAGGTCAGCCCGCTTGATCGCCAAACTGCTCTTGTCGAAACGCCCGCTGGCCGAGAAGTTCACACCAACCGGCAAATCAACCGCAGCCATCCCAACAATATCCGAAACCTTGGTATCAAGGCCGGAATTTGCACCGGCATAGGCAAGGCTCATCGGAACGGCAAAGGAATTCATCCCAGCCAATTGATAGGACTGACCAACGATCGCCTGCGCGGCCACCCCATTGGAAAACGTACCATTGTAACGGAAACCGACATTGGCTCTCGTGCCGCCTTCAATCCGGTCAAAGCCCGAAAACTTATCACGCTCGAAAAGGCTCGTGGCGTCGAACACAAAGCTTTGCGCATCTTCGTTGGGTAAACCACCGGCAAGCGATTCATCGGGGCGGACGAAAACTTGTGCAATCGGCTCAAACACGTGGCTTGAATTGGCAGTGGACATCAAAATCGGATAACTGGCTTCCAGTCCGGCAGTCACCATGCCGCGGTTGGCCGAGTTGGAGCCAACCAGTGTTGGCGCCGCTGAAGTTGTTTCGAGATGGTGGAAGTCGCCCCGCGCAGCCAACAACGGTGTCAGTCGCAGTCCGTTAGGTGTGGTAAAAGTTCGGCGCCATTCGATCTCTGCGGTCAGACGCTCGTTGGTGCCTTGCAATCCACGATAAATTCCATCGGTCAGGAATTCCGTCCTGCGGCTGATTGATTGCCCATGGATGTCCAGGGAAAGCTCACCGCCAGCAACTGGTTGCGAGAAAACCTTGTTGTAATCGAGAACCGGGTGCACCCGGGCTTCCCTGTTCTCGATAGTATCTGCAGCTAGTAATCCACCGGAAATAACTGAACTGCGCACATCCACCTTGAAGGCGCGCAGGTCAAAATAGTTGCGCTTGCCCAAGCCAGTCAGGAATACTTCTGATTTCTGCTTGCTGTCGCTGAAGCTTTCTATTTCATAAGTGGTGGCAAAGGCCGGGTCGGTTTCCACCATTGCATTCCAGCCGAATGTCCAGCGTGGATTGATTTGGAATCTGCCGGTTGTTCCAACCAGACCGCGATTTTGGAAATTTGCATCAACCGTGTTGGCATCAAAGGCAGACTGCCCCATCTGGGAAATTCCGGCCATACGCAAGGTTACGAGGCCATTCTCGAACCGCTTGCGGAACTCTGCATTCAACAAAAAACCTTGCTGGGTGTAGCCGGTTGTCTCAAGGGTCACATCTGCACTGGGGCCAAGCGTCAGGAAATAGGGAACTCGCAACCAGACGCCAAGCTTATCGTCGGTTCCGAATGCTGGGGTCAGAAAGCCGCTTTTGCGCTTTTTGTCCGCATCAGGCACTTCCAGATAAGGCAGATAGATTATTGGCATGCCGAAGAGTTCAAACCGCGCATTGCGCATTTTGATGGTCTTGGAGCGCTTGTCCTGAATCACGCGTTCGGCCTTGACCTGCCAGAACGGCGGCTTCTCGGGGTTTTTCTTGCACTCTTCACAGGCCGTATAAACGCCGTGATTGAAGGTTGTTTCCACACCACCACGTCTCTCCGCGCTTTCCGCAGCGATCCGGGTCCTGTCTGGTGTTTCGATTTTCAGTGCATTGACGAAGCCGTCAGCGAAATCATCGGTGATGTCGATCTCGTCGGCGAAAATGCGGTTTCCATCCGGCTCGATGATCTGCACCTTGCCGACCGCCATCAACCGGCCGGTGGCTTGGTTGTATTCCACGCGTTCGGCGACAAGGTTGTAGTTGGCATAGTCGATCTGCACACCGCCAGAGGCAATGACCAACTCTTCCCGTTGGTTGAACATCAGTTCATCAGATGTCAGCAACATGCGTTCGTTTGCCGCAACGTCGATGTTATCGAGAACAGTCTGCGCTATCGAAGGCGTTGCCACCAGTGGAACTGAAAAGGCAAGCGCGCACACGGCTACGCTGGCGCGCAAAGCACACCGCAGAGCAGATTTCTCAAATCGGCTCGTCTCAGCCACTATCCGTCCTCCTTGTGGAGAATCACTGTTGTCCCCAATGACGCCGCCACGATAACTGGCAGCCATGCTGCCGCAAGCGGTGGCAAAGTACCAGCTTCACCAAACGCTTGTATCACTTCGGAAACGACATAAAGCATGAAGCCAGCAAGGATTCCACCCAGAATTACAGCCATCGACTGTCCGAACCGTACGAATCGCAAAGAAACCATTGCTGCAATCACTGTCATGGCCCCGAAAAGTACGGGTTGCGCCACCAAACGATGGAATTGCATCGAGTAAGAATTTGCAGAAACTCCATAGGATTGCGCGGCTGCAATCTTTCCTGGAAGCTCGAAAATGGAGATTGATTCAGCGGGTTCCAGCGATTCTCCCAAGAATTCCGCCTGCAGGTTGGTTGGAATCTGGATTTCGTCGATGATCTCACGGGCACTGCCGGCCCGGTAGCGAACAACGTCAGTGAGAATCCACTCCCCGTCGGTCAAGCTTGCCCGTTTTGCTTCCAGACGGTCCAGCGGTTCGCCTTCAGGGTTGAATCGAATGAAGGTCGCATCACCCAGTTCTGTGCCGCCACCGGCCCTGATCCGAGCTCCAATGACAGTCTCGCCATCTTCGGTGATCTGTTTGAACCAGGGCGGGCCGGTATCGCTGGTAGGCGAAAGTGCCGAGAGCTGATTTTCCAGCATCACTTCCTCCACCAGCGCAACTGAATTTGTTGCAAGTGGGTTGAGTGCAAAGATCGCGACAAGACCCAGCAGGAAGTTGGCCACCAGAAGCGGTGTAAGGAACTGCCAGGCTGAAACACCCGATGCTCTTGCCACCACCAGTTCATACTTGCGGTTAAGCTGGATCAAAGTGGCGATCGAGGCCAATAGAGCAATAAAGGGCACCGCTGTTTGCGCAACCAGCGGAACCCGCAACACCGAAATAGTGAAAGCGATGGCAACTGAATAATTTTCTGATCCTGACAGTCGGCTTGATGTCTCATTGAAATCCACAAGCAGAATGATGGCGACAACAGCCAGAAAATAGGCCACGAACATTTTCAGATAGCGGACGAAAAAATATCGCGACAGCGTGCCGGGAAACAGTCTCATGCCTGACCTGTCTTTCTGCGTGTCCGCTGGAGATGCCACCCATAAGCGCGCTCAAACAACTCCAGGATCCTGGTAATACCCAAGTCGCGCAGATGAACGAGCCATTTGGGCATGTGGGGTTGAAGACCTGCCATCGTAAGCCACAAATACAGTAAAATACCTCCTGCTGGCACCCCGTAAGCGGCAATTTTCATACCTGTCGAGTGCCCGGCTTCTTCGGCGGAATAAAATCCAAAACCCCTAAACGCCATGACCAGACCAACAACTGTCAGGATGCTCTGCAACTGGTCTTGCCGATTGGAGTGTGCCCGCCCCATGAAAACACAACAAATCAGACCGAAAAGCAGCGGATAATTCCAAGCTGTCAGCCGGTCAACCAACTGCTTGGTGATTTCGTTGGGAAATCTCACATGGAAGAAATCATCTTTCGGCGGGTCGAGCAGGTAGGGGGTAGTCTGCTCGCGTGGCTTGAAAATCGAACGGTTGCCGGTAGGCAAAAAAGATGACAGGTCCAATGCGTAGGAATCGAACTTCACGATGGAAATTTGCCGATTTTCCTGTTCCTGCTGCTGAGCTTGACCATCGGCCAGCACGAGGAAGCGGTTCTCACCGACCTGAACCATTCGTCCCCGTTCTGCGAAATAGACGATTTCACGCTCGGGTGTCCGGCGGTCGGAGAGAAATATTCCGCCAAATTCGCCACCCGGGAAGGTTTTTGAAATGTGGACAAAGAGATTGTCGTCAAGTTTTTGAAAGCTGCCGGTTCGCACAGCCACCGACAACAAGTCGGCGGAGGCTTCTGCGATAGTGTCACCCAGCGCCCGGTTGGAATAGGGTTCAATCAGGTTTCCAACGCTGAAAGTGAGAAGTGACACGGCTGCAGAAAGTATCAGCACAGGGCGGTAGATGATTGCCGGGCCTGCTCCCGATGATTCCATCACCACCAATTCTGAATCTGAATTGAGCCCGTAGAGAACCTGGCTTACACCGATCAGCAGCGCAAACGGCGCAACAATGACAATGACATTTGGAATCAGAAATCCAGAAACTTTCAAAAACGCGACCAGTGCCTGATTGCTTGAGGTCAGAATATTCAGACGCAACAACACCTGGGTCGTCAAAACCAATAGCGTTGCCGAGACGAGCGACCAGAAGGTCAACAGCGCCATCCGCCTCAAAATGTACCGCTCAAACTGCTTCATGAACCCGTCTTGTTTGAGACCACCTCGCGTTGTGGTCATTCCGGTCATGCCAACTGGTGCAGCGAGGGTGCCCGCCACCGACTGTCACTCAATGTATTCCTCACCAGTACACAATAAAATGGATAACAGCGCGGAAAGGAACAAGGTTAACAAAAAGTGAGGCCAGCCTGTGGCTAACCTGCAACCAATTTTCCGCGTGAATGAAGCATTGGGCTCGGTGTATTTCAGCACCGTCAAGCCAAAACACCATTGATATTTCCGCTCATGCACTTGCCTTTGGCAGCGAAAGGATGAAGATCACTCCACATCCCGAATTCGCAGTTACTGGAGCGTATATGTCTGTCGCCATCGATATTTCCTTTTCCAAATCAGCCAAAATCACAGCCGCCTTGGCAATCGCCCCGGCAACGACTGCAGAGCCGGTAACGGCAGCTGCGCGCCGCTTCGATCCTGCAGGCGTTCTCGACAAAGCGGTCGAGGTTGCTGGTTACAAGGGAAAAGCGCATTCCGTGCTGGAAGTCCTGGCGCCAAAGGATTCGCCCGCTGATCGCATAGGTTTGATCGGTCTGGGTGATCCAACCGAATTGAGCGCTCATGACTGGCTGCGGCTTGGTGGCAAGATATTCACCCAGATCGGCAAGGCCCGAAAAGTTGTTATCGACCTTGATGGGGCAGCCGACCCTGACCAGGCTGCTGATCTCGCTCTCGGCATTGTGATGCGTGCCTATGATTTTGACCGTTACAAAACCCGGAACGATAATGATGACAAGGCCGAAACCGGCACCGTGAAGGTGACCATCGTTCATGGGGTATCGGCTGCATGCAAGAAATCTTTTGCTGATCGCAGCGCGGTAGCAGGCGGTGTCGAACTTGCTCGTGACATGGTCAATGAGCCTGCCAATATTCTCGGCCCTGTTGAATTTGCCGCCAAAGCCAAGGAATTGGAGAAGCTCGGCGTCGAAGTCGAGATCCTGACCGAGAAAGAACTCAAGAAACTCAAGATGGAAGCGCTTCTCGGCGTGGCCTTGGGTTCTGCCCGCCCGCCGCGCCTTGCTGTTATGCAGTGGAAGGGCGGTAAGGCCAAGGACCAACCAGTTGCTTTTGTCGGTAAGGGTGTTGTTTTTGACACCGGCGGTATTTCCATCAAACCAGCCGCCGGCATGGAAGACATGAAAGGCGATATGGGGGGTGCAGCAGCGGTTATCGGATTGATGCACACACTTGCCGCGCGCAAGGCCAAGGTCAATGCCGTTGGGATCCTGGGACTGGTTGAAAACATGCCTGATGGCGCAGCTCAACGTCCTGGTGACATTGTCACCTCCATGTCTGGTCAAACTATCGAGATCATCAACACTGATGCCGAAGGTCGCTTGGTTCTCTGCGATGCGCTCTGGTATTGTCAGGAACGCTTCAAGCCAACTGCAATGATCAATCTGGCAACTCTGACTGGTGCTGTTCTTGTTGCACTCGGCAACCATCATGCGGGCCTGTTTTCCAATGATGATAGTCTGGCTGAAGCCCTTTCCAATGCAGGTGAACAGACACTTGAGCGGGTCTGGCGTCTTCCCCTGGCTCCTGAATACGACAAGATGATCGATTCAAAGTTTGCCGACATGAAAAACACCGGTGGTCGGTGGGCCGGGTCCATAACCGCTGCCCAGTTCTTGAAGCGTTTCGTCAAGGATACCCCTTGGGCACATCTCGACATTGCCGGCACGGCCATGGGATCGCCTGCAACCGAAATCAATCGGTCCTGGGGCTCGGGTTATGGTGTAAGGTTGCTTGATCGCTACGTCCGCGACACATTCGAGTCCTGATCAGAATGGCGCATCCTGAACAATATGCCGAATACTGAACAAAATGGTTGAGGTGTTATTCTATCATCTGACGGAATCGCGTCTCGAAGACGCCTTGCCATCGCTTCTGGAAAAAAGCCTCGAACGCGGTTGGCGGGTGTCTGTCCATGTCGGTAATGTTGAACGGATGAAGGAGTTGGACGCGCATCTTTGGGAATTTCGTGACGAGAGCTTTCTACCCCATGGGGTTGATGATCCGGAACAAAGTGGCGAAGCCGCCCGTCAACCGATCCTGCTGACGCTTTCTGATGTCGCTGCCAATGATGCCTCGGTCCGTTTTGCTGTCGATGGCGCCGAGTTGCCGTCTCTTGCTGACTGTGAACGATTGGTCGTGATGTTCGATGGTCACGACCAGCAACAGCTCGAGGCCGCGAGAAGCCGCTGGAAACAGCTCAAGGCAGACGGACATGAACTGACCTACTGGCAGCAGAACACAGATCGTCGATGGGAGCGCAAGGCGTGAACGCAAGGTGATCGGGGTGCAATCCGCACAGACACAACAAGAGCCTGTTTCAAGGAGGTCGGCTGCATGAGATTGATCGCCGTTGTTGCTGTGGTGCTCGGAATTCTGTTGGCTTTTGGATATCCAGCCTGGGTGGACTTGCGGCCTTCCGGCGAAATTGCCCACTACTCGCTGCAGCCAACACCAGGCGCTGCCACGGGGCCAACCCTGGATCTCAAAAACAGCGACGCCCCGCTCGCAATTATCTTGGAAATCGAATCGATCCGTTCTTCCGATGAGATGCCCGCATCCCTTGATCCGAACGCAAATTTCTCATTGGTCTTGTATCAGGATGAGGCTGAGTTGCAGGCCCAATCGCTCCAATTCGTGTTTGTAAATCCTTCGGACCGGAAAGCACTCGACCCCGGTCAGACGCGGCAACGAAAGCCATTCTTGGTCCTTGACCCGGTCCCTGCTGGTCGGTTTCGTATCGAAGTCAGGCGAACCGACGACGGGGCGTTACCGCTTGCCAGCGCTACGCTGATTATTCATCGCAACTATCAACCTGCCGATGACCGGATTGCACCTGCGGGATTTGTCCTTCTCGTAGTGGGTGGCATTGGCTTCGTGCTTGCGCGCCGACGGAAGCCGCAAACAGTCGAACCGCACCCCCCGCGGGAAAACAAATGGGGCCGTTGACTGTTTATCCAGAACGGGGATGAAGTCGCACGGTATGCGACCCTTGCATTTCAAAATTTTCGCCAATTTTCACTGCGAACATATTCAGTCAATTCTTCGGCTGGCATTGGCCTTCCAAAAAAGTAGCCTTGTAAGCAATCACAACCAATTTCACGCAGTATTTCAACGTGTTGCGCTGTTTCTACGCCTTCAGCGCAGACTTCGATATTTTGTGACTTGCCGATTTCCACAATAGACTTGACCAGCCTTCGCTGCTGTTCGCTCTCAACAATCGGGGCAATCAATTGCCGGTCGATTTTCAAGCGGTAGGGATTTAGCCGCAACAAACTGACAATTGAAGCGTGCCCCGTGCCAAAATCGTCAATTTCGATATCTGCGCCGAGTTCCGTCAACGCCTCAATATTTTTGGCGTAATCGGCATCATTGTCATCAAGAAAAATCGATTCCAGCAATTCGATTCCGATCCGGCCACGCGCCCATTGCGCACTGCGGATGTTCTCGATCAGTTTTTTGTCGGCGAGACGCTTGGCGGAAACGTTCACCGAAACTTTTGGAATTGGAATTCCAGATTGATCCCACTTGGCAAGATCATCGAGTGCAGTTTGCAGGATGAGATGGTCAATATCAGGTATGGCGTTTATATCTTCGGCAACAGCCAGAAATTTGTCAGGGGTAAGAATTCCCCTTTCAGGGTGGTGCCACCGGGCCAACGCTTCAACGCCGATTATATTGAGCGAGGCGGCACAAAACTGGGGCTGGTAATAGGGAAAGAATTCCTTTCGGGTGATAGCCCGCAAAATGTCATCGCCGCATTGCTTTTGCGCTACGATTTCCGCACGCATCTGGCCGTTGAAAAAGGCAAACCGGTTACGCCCGAGATTTTTTGCTCGGTAAAGAGCCAGATCAGCATTTATCAGCAACTGTAGTGCATCAGTCTTGCCGTCTGATTCTGCAATGCCAATGCTGGTGCTGGTTCTGCATTCCTGGCCTTCCCAGAATATCGGAACATTCGTGCGAGATATGATTTCGGTAAGCATCGACTTAAGTCGCTTCGGCTCAGGCGACGGGGCCAGTGCGATGACGAATTCATCACCCCCGATCCGGGCTACTGTATTCTCTGGTCCGACTATAGCTTTCAGCATCGAAGCCATGTGGACCAGAACACAGTCACCCGCTGCATGGCCACGGGTGTCGTTGATTTGTTTGAAACGGTCGAGATCAAGATGCAGAATAGTCAGATCATCTTTGCGCATTCCGCCTTCGGAAATATTTTGCAGCAATTGATCAAGATAACGTCGATTGGGTAGATCGGTCAGTGCATCGTGCAGAGATGCGTGTTCCATCGCCGCCCGCGCGGTTTCCAATTCCGCAGCGCGTTGTTCCGCCAGCCTACGGGCACTCTCCAAAGCCTCTGCCCACTTCACTTCCTCGGTAACGTCGAAAACGATACCGATCATCTGGTCGCGGCCGTCGGCATCTTTGCTCAATCGCCCAAGGGTCCGTACATGACGCGTTTCGCCGGCAGGCGTTAGAATTCGGTAGTCACATGCATAATCTGTTCTGTCGCGAAAACATTGGGAAGTGTGCAGCAATGTACGTATTTTATCCGCAGGATGCAGAGTGCGTTCCCAATGCCTGTCGGGGAGAGGACCTTCAATTGGCGCATGGCCGAAAATCTCGCAGGCGCGGGCATCCCAGGTGCTCTCATAGCTGAGTCTGTCGGCGACCCAGACGCCAACCTTGGATGTAGTCAAAGCCAGATTGAGGCGTTCCGATACATGGGCAAATTCAAGTTCGCGCTGTTTTAGGTCGGTAATATCTGTATCAGTTCCAATGATCCGGCGGGCTGTGCCATCCGGGAAATAATCTATGCACCGTCCGCGCGCCATGATCCACATCCATGAACCATCGCGGCGACGCTCGCGGTATTCATAAGATACTTCTTTGAGTTTGCCATTGTTTTGATCGGTGGCGATGTGTGCTACCCGGTCGCGGTCGTCTGGGTGAATGAACGACAACCATTCATCAGTGTCGCCGGATACAAATTCGTCTTCGGGAATGCCGCGCATGCGTCGCCAGGCCGGCGAAAAATACCAAGTGGATTTTTCAAGATCGAAATCCCATAGACCTTGTCCGGCACTGTCGAGCGCAAAGTTCCAGTTCTCCAATGCGTCAGCCGCTTTTTGCTCAGCTTCTTTCTGCTTGTTGATTGGCGTGACCTGAGCGACATAACTTGGTTCACCAGAAACCAGCGGACCAGGGATGTGTCCGATCGAGACAAGTACCCAAATCGGGCTCCCGTCCTTGCGGAGATATCTTCGTTCTATTGCGCGGTTTGATTTCTTCTTGCCGATGAGCGTCAAAAGGTTCAAACGGGCTGAGGATCGCTCATCCGGATGGAGCATTAAAAAGCCATCTGTGTTCCTGAGTTCTTGATCGTTATACCCCAGCAATTGCGCCAAACCGCTGCTGATTTCCACGATCCGCCCCTGGTGGTCGAGGTAGAACAGACCAACTGCCGCGCTGGAAAGTGTGTGTTCCAGTAACGGCACCAGCTTCGCGGCCGGGGCTTCGTGAGTACCTTCGGCCAAGAGATTCTCAGGTATGCTCATACGCAAAAGATAGCGTTCTAAGGTTAATCAGGGATTTATTATGCTCTCAAGAATATACCTGTATAGAACGCTTGTTTTTCGCGAACAATTCGGCTCGTCCCAACGGCAATGCTGCCGAATCTTCTGTGAAATTTTTTGGTTTGACCGGTTGTCGAAATCCGTTGTCTCAGGCGCCTTGATTTTCGCCGGCAACCAAATCCTCATACTCTGCCAATGCGGTCAGCCAGTTTTCTTCTGCAGTTTCCCGCTCTTGCGCCTTTTGCGCACGCTTTTTGAAGAGCTGAGTTGCTTTCCACTCATTCTTGCCCTGAAGTTCAGGGTCGGCCAATTCCTTGTCGAGCCCTTGAATCTGATTGGCAAGTTTTTCCATCAACTGCTCAAGATCGTTGATCTTTTTCTTCAAGAGAGCATGGGTAACAGCTGCGCCTGCATTCTCGCGGCGCTGTTCCGCTTTCGAGACACCGTCGCCACCTGAACCTTTTGTCTTGGTTTTACTTCCTGACACGACTTCCTGCCGGTATTCGTCCAGATCCCCGTCGAAATCTTCCACCGTCCCGTCACGCACGATCCAAAGCCGGTCGACTGTCGCCTCGATCAGATGCCGGTCATGGGAAATCAGGATCACCGCGCCCGGAAAGTCATTCAGCGCAGAAATAAGTGCTGCCCGACTGTCGATATCAAGATGGTTTGTCGGTTCATCGAGAATAACCAGATCCGGATTGTCAAAGACAGCCAACCCCATCAGCAGTCGCGCTTTTTCGCCACCTGAAAGATCCTTGGCGGGTGTGTCCATCTTGTCGGTGGTCAGTCCCATTTGCGCCACACGGGCGCGAACCCGACCTTCCGCCACATCAGGCATGAGTGAGCGAACGTGGGCGACAGCACTTTCATTCGGGCGCAGGTCATCAAGCTGGTGCTGAGCGAAAAAGCCGATCTTGAGTTGCGGGGCAAGTTTTACATCCCCCACTTCGGCACTCAGCCGTCCGGCAATAAGCTTCGCGAATGTCGACTTGCCGTTACCATTCGAACCCAAAAGCGCGATGCGATCATCAGTATCAATACGCAGATCGAGATTTTTCAGCACTGGCTTGTTCGGCGTATATCCCACAGCCCCGTCTTTTATTGCGACAATTGGTGAAGCCGCCTGCCTGGCAGGTGCGGGAAAGCTGAAACCGGTGACACTGCCTTCTATAATGGCGTCGACAGTCCCGAGTTTCTGCAACGCCTTGAGGCGCGATTGCGCCTGTTTGGCTTTCGAGGCCTTCGCCCGGAACCGCTCAACAAAGGCTTCCATGTGCTTGCGTTTGGCGAGGTTTTTCTCCCGCGCCTTCATTTGCAACATGTCGCGCTCGGATTTCTGTCGTTCAAACTGATCGAAATTACCGCGATAAGGAGTCAGTTTTTTCTGATCGAGATGAATGATCATATTGGCAGCAGTGTTCAGCAGGTCACGGTCATGGCTGATGATCAGCACCGTATACTGATAGCGCTTGATAAACTCCTCAAGCCAAAGCGTGCCTTCCAGATCAAGATAGTTGGTAGGTTCATCAAGCAGCAACAGATCGGGTGCTGCAAACAACACCGAAGCCAGCGCCACGCGCATTCTCCAGCCGCCGGAAAAGCTTGAGGCCGGGCGTTGCTGCGCCTCGGTATCGAATCCAAGCCCTGCGAGAATGGAGGCTGCCCGCGCTTCGGCAGAATGGGCGTCGATATCAGCCAGCCGTGTCTGAATGTCGGCAATTCTGAGCGGATTTTTCGCAGTTTCCGCTTCCGCCATCAGGGCACTGCGTTCGAGGTCTGCGCGAAGCACGATCTCGACCAACGGCGTATCTTCTGACGGCGCTTCCTGCGCGACCTGACCGATGCGGGTATTTTTGGGGATGGAGATCGAACCGGTTTCGGTTGCCATCTCACCGGTTATGATCCGGAACAGGGTGGACTTGCCCGCGCCATTGCGGCCAACAAGCCCAACCTTGGCCCCGGCAGGCAGCGCCACCGTGGCGTGGTCAATCAGCAGGCGGCCCGCAATACGGGCTGAAATGTCATTGATCGTAAGCATGGCAGCCTTCTGGCTGAAGCGGCCGGAGAGTGCAAGAGGGCATAGTGCGCTATCGCCGCTTTTCGCCGTGGTGCCGCAAACCAATCTGCATTTGACGTACTTATTCTGCGTTTTTCCGACACTTTCCAGCAGTCATTCCACACGGTGCCTGGGTTTGACTCGCTTCCGACAAATTCGTAACCAAGCCGGGAGAACGATGGGGCCTCGGGAAATTCGTAGCGTCGCAGACGGTATGGGCCAGACTGTTTAAGAGGATGTAAGGGGGGTGTTGTGAAAAGTCGTGTTTTTGTGCTCGTTTCGATCTTGTTGTTGCCATTTCTGCTTGCTGCCTGTGCAACGATGTCAAAAGAGGAGTGCGTAGCTGCCGATTGGCGCGTGGTTGGTGAAACCGACGGCGCGAACGGCCAAGATCCCAAAAGGCGCTTTGCTGACCACACAAAGTCCTGCCAGAAAGCCGGGGTCATTCCTGACCAATCGCTTTGGTATCAGGGCTTCCAGCAAGGCTTGACCCGTTATTGCACACCGCTCAACGGTCTCAATGCAGGCCAGACAGGCAAACCCTACAACAACGTCTGTCCGGTTGATCTGTCCGCCGGTTTTCTGCGGGGCTACTCCATAGGCAAAGCCGAATACAATCAGCGCAGCAAGGTGCAGAACGTTCAAAACCGTATTTCGACTGTTGAACGAGATATGGATGAAGTTCGAGCCAGACTCGCCAAAGGTCAGATTGATGAGCAGGTTGGCAAATCATTGCTGCGCAAGTCCGAGCGTGAAATCGATCGCTTGCGGTTTGAAAAGCAGCGCGAAGAGCTTGAGTTGCGCACCATTGAACGCGATGGAGAGATTTTTGCCTCCAATCCGAACATGACCATTCCGCCACGCTATTGAATTTGATAGGTCAGCGGCTGCGGCCCGATCTGCTGGTTGGGCGCGTGACCTGTGCTTGCCCATTGATCATCGGGCAAAATTGCCCCGGAGAACGAAATGAAAACAATCTTGACGCTTTCTGGCCAGAAGGCAAAACCCAGGAAATCCGCCATGTATCGGACAGCTTTGGTTTCAATCATGCTGATGGCCGGCATGTCAGCGCCGATCTTCGCTGCGGAGCGTTTTGATTGTGGTGATCCCGATGCGGGGATTTCAATGGCCATCTCGATTGCGCCCGAAATGAGTATGGGCGATTTCGAAGGCTTGGGTCGTTCTGGTTTGCTTTCGCCCGATGGACAGGGCGCCTGGGTTAACCCTGAATCCGGCATCCGCTTCATACCAGAACAGTTGCCGCCGGTTCTTTACCTGGGCTCAGAACAATTCTCATGCACCAACGCCGCTGCTGGTCAAATGACCAATGATGCGGTCGCCGGTACCGCGGGTGAGACATCAGAGCAGATGTCTACCACAGGAAATGCGGTAGAACTTGTGATTAATCAGCCCGGCCGGTCGTTGGGCGGCAATCTGCGGGCCGGGCCCGACACTGCCCAACAATCGCTGGGCGGTGTGGCTGAGAATGCCCCTTTGACCATTGTGGCCAATACCGGCGCCCATTTCGATGGGTATGACTGGTTCCGCGTTCAGCTCGGCGATGGCCGTTCGGGCTATCAATGGGGTGGAATTCTGTGTTCGGAAGGCTTGCAACTGGAGGGCGTCTACCAGACCTGCGGGTTGGATCCTACCAATTGAACGGGTACATCAGTTTGGTGCATCTGTCCATCAGTCTATTTGATTTGCTATTTTGCCGGAAGGCGGCTGTGATCGGCTGATCGCCCGCAAGCGGTCGTTTTTGTAGTGGGCGTTGGCACAAGCAACGTCTGGATCCAGGTTGATGATTATATTCACTGGCACATTTCTACTCGCATTGTTCGCCTTTGTCATCGGCGCCTCGACACCGGGCCCGGCGACAATGCTGATTGCGGCAACCTCAATGGAACGCGGCAGACCAGCCGGACTTGCTACCGTTGCGGGTATTTCTTGTGGTTCCTGTTTTTGGGGCCTGATGGCAGCAAGCGGTTTTGCAGTTGCGCTGCAAACTTACGCTTGGGTAGCAGAAGCCTTGCGCGTGATCGGCGGCAGCTATCTCATCTATCTGGCGTTCAAGGCGGGCAGGGCTGTCTTGCGCGCTGAAACTTTGCCCGAAGTCGAAGCTGCAAACGGTCAATCCTTGTTCGTATATTATCGTCGTGGCCTGCTATTTCACCTGACCAACCCCAAAGCCATTTTCGTCTGGCTGTCAGCCATCGCCATTGCTATCCCTCATGGTGCGCCAGCCTTTCAGGCATTTGTCGTGGTGGTGGTTTTGGAAATGGTCGCAATTGCGATTTTCATTTCCTACGGTTTCCTGTTTGCCACCGCTCCAGCCCGCAATGCCTACAAACGTATCAAACGCTGGGTCGACGGATTCAGTGCGGCAGTATTCGGCGCATTTGGTTTCGGGCTTATCCTTCAGCGCTCCTGATATTCACACGACCATCAGGATAATTGACTTGCGTTGGCGCTCCCTCTTACACGATAACCGCATCAAAATGAGGAGTGAGTTCATGACAATCAAACTCTATACGCTGTGCGGCGCCAATTCGAAGCAGACTTTTTCTCCACACGCCTGGAAATCCGTGTTGGCACTGCACCATAAGGGATTGGAATTCGAGGAGATGCCGGTACCCTTTACCGCAATTCCGAACATTGAAAATGGCGTGAGCAAGACCGTGCCGGTGATCAAGGATGGAAGTCGAGTGGTGGCTGACAGCTTTCTGATCGCTTCCTATCTCGAAGAAACCTATCCTGACCGACCATCTTTGTTCGGCGGACCTGGCGGCGAAGCCGCTGCGAGATTTGTCGAAAGCTGGACCAACGTCACGCTGCATGGAGCACTGCGGTCGATCATTTTGGGAAATGTCCATGACTGCCTTGCGCCGGAGGATCAAGCCTACTTCCGTCAATCGCGCGAAACCCGGATGGGCAAAACCCTGGAAGAGGTTGCGGCAACACGCGAGCAGGATATCAAGTCGTTTTCATCCCATCTTGCGCCCTTGCGGCTGATGCTGAAATCCCAGCCGTTCATTGGCGGAAACACACCTTTGTTCGGTGATCACATCGTGTTCGGAGCGCTGCAATGGGCACGCATTGTTAGTACGGTGCGGTTGTTCGAAGACAACGATCCTGTTGAGGCCTGGTTCGAGCGTGGCCTTGATCTTTATGGCGGAGCAGGGCGCTCGGTTCCCGCTGCTGCCTGAGGATTGAAATCCCGCTTTGAGGTGAATTTGCCGTCCACCCCTTGTGATTGGCCGGATCGGCAGCTATTACGGCGCCAAATCCGGATTGGATTGTCCAACCCGGTCCCATTTCCCTTTTGCGGCGACAGACTGCCGCCAACCAACCACGGAAAGAACAAAAATGGCGATCGAACGTACATTTTCGATGATCAAGCCCGATGCTACCAAGCGTAATCTGACTGGTGCCATCACCCAGAAGCTCGAAGAAGCAGGCCTCAAGGTCGTTGCATCGCGTCGCGTTTGGATGAGCCTGCGTCAAGCCGAGGCTTTTTATGCAGTCCACAAAGAACGCCCGTTCTTTGGCGAGTTGACCGAATTCATGTCTTCCGGCCCGACTGTTGTTCAGGTTCTTGAAGGCGAAAACGCCGTGCTGAAAAACCGCGAAGTCATGGGCGCAACCAACCCGGCTGATGCCGCAGAAGGCACCATCCGCAAGGAATTCGCCCTCTCGATCGGTGAAAACTCGGTCCACGGTTCAGACGCTCCTGAAACCGCTGCAGAAGAAATTGCCTTCTGGTTCGCCGGTTGCGACATCGTTGGCTGAACCAAAAGTTCGACCGATACATGATATTGAATGCAGAACGGCTTCTTCGGGGGCCGTTTTTGTTTGTCTAGGTGTTTGTTGATTGAGAGCTATTTCAGCCAGCGAGCTTTGGCTTGGTCGTCGGCATCCTTGGCCGAGACCCATTTGCCTGATGACCCATCAATCAGATGTTCTTTCTTCCAGAAAGGTGCATCGGTTTTCAGAAAATCCATAAGGAACTCTGCACCCTCAAAGGCTGCCTTGCGATGAGGGGCTGCTGCCGCCACCAACACAATGTTGCCACCCGGAGCAATTTTGCCGAAGCGATGAATGGCGATAATGCCGTTGAGCGAAAACTGCGTGGCAGCTTGCTCCGCGATTTTCCGGATCGCACTTTCCGCCATACCCGGATAATGCTCAAGCTCCAGCGCAGAGAGTTGGCCGCCTTCATCGCGGCAAAGGCCGATGAAGCTGGCCACGCCGCCAATATTGTGACGCCCATCAGTAAGGCGCGCAAGCTCGCTGGAGAGATCAAAATCCTCGGCTTGAATCCGCACATCAATCAGCGGTATCAAAGCTGAAGAGGCAGACATATCAGCCCCCGGTCATCGGCGGAAACAGCGCGATCTCGCGCGCATCACCGATGGCTTCATCATGGTCGACATGGTCCTGATCAATTGCCGCCCGGATGATCTCCGGCACCTTGAATGCGTGAGCGTATTCTTCGCCAAGGGTCGCCAGATGCGCAATCAGGTCACCAACGGTTTTGACGTCCGCCGGAACCTCAATCTCTTCAGCGCCTTTGCCGATGCTTTCCCGCACCCATGCAAAATAGACCAGTTTCATTGCATTTTCTCGTTGATCACGTGTTTCAGCCCGGCACGGAAATAATCATAGCCGGTGTAAATGGTAATCAAAGCTGCCACCCATAGCAGGGTTATGCCGATCTGTGTCGTGTTGGGCAGTACCTTGTCGCCAGCGGGGCCGGCCAGCAGGAAGCCGATGGACAACATCTGTACGGTGGTTTTCCACTTGGCAAGCCAGGTTACCGGTACCGAAACTTTCAACGCCGCAAGATATTCGCGTAGGCCCGAGACAAGGATTTCGCGGCACAAAATAATGATTGCTGCCCAGATGGTCCAACCTGCAATGGTGCCATCGGCTGCCACCAGCAGCAGAACGGAAGCCACCAGCAATTTGTCGGCAATCGGATCGAGCATGCGGCCGATATTGGAAGTCTGGTTCCATGTGCGCGCCAGATAACCATCGAAGAAATCAGTGATCGAGGCTATGGTGAAAATCGCCAATGCCATCCAGCGGGCAAAGTCTGATCCGTGCAGTCGTCCTTCGATGAAGAAGCACAGCACGATCAGAGGCACCGCGACAATGCGGGCATATGTCAGAAGATTTGGAATGTTGAGCGCGCGCGATGACATGGGCAACCCTATGTTGAATGGGGCAGATGTAAACCTGCGAGCGGTGGCGTCAACCTAAAGCATGGAAAAATCTGCGTTACCGGACAATTTGACCACCTCTGAGGTCCTAATCTGTGAAAGCACAAATCACTTGTCCTCATGAAAGTGATTATAGATCAACTCAGCCATCGCCTGTGAAATGCCCTCAACCGCCAGTAAATCTTCGATGCCGGCGCGACTTGTGGCTTTCGCCGTACCAAAATGCATCAACAATGCCCGCTTGCGCGAGGGCCCGATACCGGCGATCTCATCGAGCGGGTTCTTGATCATCTCTTTCTTGCGCTTCGCCCTGTGGGTGCCGATGGCAAAACGGTGTGCTTCGTCGCGTAGACGCTGGACAAAATACAACACCGGATCGCGTGGCGGCAGCGTAAAGGGCTGTCGGCCCAACATGAAGAAGCGCTCGCGGCCGGCTTCCCGGTCCATACCCTTGGCCACACCAATGGCGGTGATACGGTCGGCAATGCCAAGTTCATCAAGTATCCTGCGTACCGCGCTCATCTGACCCTGTCCGCCATCAATCAATACCAGATCCGGCCAGGCGGGAAAGGAACCGTCATCTGCCGCCTCAATTTCCGCGCCATTGCCCAGGTTGGCGTCCGCATCTGGTGGCGCAGATCCTTCTGGCTGACCGTCATTTTGCTGCGCCAAAGGCGGCGGCATTTCTCCGGAATGGTCTTTGATCAATCGGGAAAAGCGGCGCTGCATGACTTCGCGCATCATGCCGAAATCGTCACCCGGTGTGATGTCTTCCGAACGGATATTGAATTTGCGGTATTGGCTTTTCACAAATCCTTCTGGCCCCGCAACAATCATGCCGCCAACGGCATTGGTGCCCATGATGTGGGAGTTGTCGTAAACCTCGATACGGCGCGGAACCCTGTTGAGCGCAAATGTCTTGGTCAGCCCTTCCAGCAGCCTTGTTTGGGAAGCGGTCTCTGAAAGTCTGCGGCCATGGGCCTCGCGGGCATTGGACACAACGTCATCCAGCAATTCGCGCTTTTCTCCCCGTTGCGGCAGGCTGATTGTCACCTTGTGACCGGTCCGCGCCGAAAGTGCTTCCGCCAGCAACGTGCTGTCCTCAAAGGCATGTGAGATCAGGATCTGTTTTGGCGTCGGCTTGTCGTCATAGAACTGGCCGATAAAGGCGCCGATAATTTCGCCTGGTTCCATAGTCGCGTCAGCGCGTGGGAAATAGGCTCGATTGCCCCAGTTTTGGCCGGTTCTGTAGAAAAACACCTGAATACAGGACAGCCCGCCATCGGTATGTATGGCAAAAATGTCAGCTTCTTCCACGGTCTGGCTGTTGATGCCTTGATGGCCTTGAACATGGGAAAGGGCAGAAAGGCGATCGCGATAGACGGCTGCGCGTTCAAAATCGAGATCGGTGGAGGCCTGCTGCATGGCTTCACCCAAATGCGCCTTGACTGCCTGACTTTTGCCCGAGAGGAAGGATTTGGCCTCCTCTACCAATTCGCTGTAGCCCGCAGGATCAATCTCGCCGGTGCAAGGTGCTGAGCATCGCTTGATCTGATAGAGCAGGCAAGGGCGGGTGCGGCTCTCATAAACAGAATCCGTGCAGGTTCGCAGCAGAAAAGCCCGCTGCAAAGCATTGATTGTCCGCCCGACAGCGCCAGCAGAGGCGAAAGGACCGAAATACTCTCCCTTGCGGGATCGCGCGCCACGATGTTTGAAGATTGCTGGCGCTTCATGCTCACCGGTGATCAGAATATATGGGAACGACTTGTCGTCGCGCATCAGAACGTTGAAGCGCGGTTTGAGCCGTTTGATGAGATTTGCTTCAAGCAGCAGTGCTTCGGTCTCTGTGCGGGTCGTGACGAATTCCATGTTCACCGTTTCGCGGATCATCCGGGCGATGCGGTTGGTGTGTCCGCGGCCTTGCGCATAGTTCGTCACACGTTTTTTCAACGAACGCGCTTTGCCGACGTAAAGCACATCCCCTTCGCCATTCATCATCCGGTAAACGCCTGGCTGGTTGGGCAGGTGCTTGACGAATGCCTGAATGAGCTCGGCACCCTTCAGACCTTCAGCATTGAGCGGGCTTTCATTCCACTCAATCGGCCCGGTGCTTCCAGACGTAGTTGCCGGAGCCGCTATTTCGGCATCATCTTCGTCGTCGGGTTCGTTTTCATCATAAATCACTCCACCGTTTTGGGCGGAGCGACCGGCCTTGCCGGATTTTGGTGGAGAAATTTCTGTTTTGCGACTCATTCGGTCATATTAGCAATGTCAGGCGTTTCCCACGCAAGATGCTGGCCGCCATCCAGTGCAATCATTTGTCCAGTTACAGAGCGTGCCGACCAAAGATAGCGAATGGTTGCGCCAAACTCGTCCAGGTCCGGTCCCCGTTCAAGCAACACGGATTCTGTCTGTTTGCGAAAATCCCCAGGGTCTTGCCGGGCGCTTTTCAATGAAGGACCAGGGCCAATGGCATTGACACGAATTTTTGGCGCATACGCCATCGCCAGCGTTTGTGTGGCGGTCAAAAGCGCGGATTTAGACAGGGTATAGGAGAAAAAGCCGGGAGAAAGCTTCCAGACACGCTGGTCGATCATGTTGACCACCAGCCCTTCAGCATCTTCGCCCAACCGGCGTGCCATGGCAGCAGTCAGTTGCACCGGCGCCTTGATGTGGATGGCCATGTGGGCATCAAACAAATCGGGATCAAATGCCTCTGCGGTGTCTGGTTCAAAAATCGAGGCGTTGTTGACCAGAATTTGCGGCGTGCCCAGACTGTCAGCCACCGCATCCATCAGCCAGTCTACATCTTTGGCCTCGTTCAGATCGGCCAGAAACACCTCTGCCTTGCCACCCACCGCGCGAATACGGCGGACAGTCTCTTCGGCATCATTCTTGGAGGACCTGGCATGTACCGCAATGCTAAAACCATGTGCGCCGAGATATTCAGCAATGGCCCGGCCAATCCTTCGTCCTGCACCGGTGACCAGTGCAACTACTTGTGTCTGCTCTGCTTTAGCCATCGCGCTTGCACCCGTCGTTAGAACACAGTGACAATATAGAGTGCAAAAGCCAACAGCATCGCCACGCCGGCAGGTTTTTTCAGTGGCAGACACCAGTGCGCCAAGGCGACAACAAACAGGGAAACAGCCAACATCACCCACATATCGACCCGGATAACCCGGTCATCGACCTGAAGTGGCAACACCAAGCTGGTGGTGCCCAGAATGAACCCGATATTGAAGATGTTGGAGCCGACCACGTTTCCGATAGCCACAGCACCGGAACGCCGCCACGCGGCAGCCACCGATGTGACCAGTTCCGGCAGTGAGGTGCCGATAGCCACCACGGTCAACCCGATGGCTGTTTCTGAAGCGCCAAACATCCGCGCAATGTCAGACGCACCCTTAACCGTCAGCCATGCGCCGATGGGCAGGCCGACCAGACCGATGGCGATAAACATCGCGATCTTGCGGGTTGAATCGGGAACGACAATCTCGTCGTCATCTTCAGTGCCCACTGCCGCGTGTTTCGGGTCGGTCCGCACCCGATGGATTTGCCAACCCAGATAACCCAACATCACTGCCAGCAAAACAGCACCCTCAATGCGTCCCAGTGTTCCGGTCGACATGAATGCCATCAACAACACCGTCAGCAAAATCATCACTGCAAGTGAAATGCCGATGCCTTTCTCCGAGCAGTGAAAGGCCGTCAGCAGCGCTGGAGCACCCAACACCAGCAAGACATTGGCGATGTTGGAACCCACCACATTACCGATGGCGATGCCCGAGACGCCATCGAAGGCCGCTTGCAAAGATACAAACAGCTCTGGAGCTGATGTGCCGAAGGCGACCACAGTCAAACCGATGATCAATGGGTTGATTTCCATTCGGTCGGCAAGACCCACAGAGCCACGCACCAGAATGTCGCCAGCTATCATCAATAGAAGCATGCCTGCGATAAGGATGAGAATGCTCAACATTAAGGAAATCGTTTTCTTTGGCGCTGGAGGAATTTTGTGGCTGTGGTTTCCATATAAGGCACGCGCAATCATATGCAAACAAATGGCATTGCACTTTGCCCGGTTATTTTTGTTGCATTTTGGCAACGTCACATTGTGTCACGGTTCTGCCCCGTTCTTTCCACATTTCGGCTCTTTGGCCGCCGTATTCGGGGTTCAAACATTTTCGCTGGGAGCGGGGAACCATAACCCCCTGCTGTCCGTTTGGACATCAGGATGTAAACAAGGAGTTTTATCATGCGCAAGACCAAGCTGGCCCTCATGACCGTTGCATTGGCACTTCCGCTGAGCATGCAGGTACAAGCCGCCGATGCGGTCCTCGAACCAGCACCAGTTGCACCAGTTGCAGATATTGAAACCGCACCAGCCTACCTGTGGGCCGGTGGCTATGCCGGTGTGTTCGGCGGTTATGTTCGGGGCGATACCAATGGTGTCGCATCCTCGACGAACGGTATCAATGGTGGCGCTTATGGCGGTCACAACTGGCAGCGTGACCAGTTCGTCTTTGGTGTAGAAGGCGATGCCGGCTATTCCGGTGCCAACGGCACTTCAGCCGCTGGTGTGACCGCTGACCAAGGCGCTTTCGGATCGCTGCGTGCCCGTTTCGGCTACGACGTCAATCCGTTTCTGCTTTACGGTACAGTTGGCGCCGCAGCAACCAACATGAAGGTGTCTAACGGTGCATCCTCGGATTCCAACATCCTCTACGGTTATACTGTAGGCGCTGGTGTCGAAGCTTTTGTCACCGAAAAGATCACCACGCGGCTTGAATACCGTTACACTGATTACGGCTCAAGCAACTTCAATATTGGCGGCACCAATGTGTCCACCGGTTTTGACGATCACTCGGTTCGCGCCGGTATCGGCCTGAAGTTCTGATCTTCAATGATCATCTGAATAGAGAAAGCCCGGAGCATAAGAAGCACCGGGCTTTTTTATGTGTTGTCGATACTGGCGTGTCCGCTGTTCAGTGGATCATCAAGCCGCGGGGCGCAGCGCGGCCAGATCCGGAAAGGCTGTATCGAATTTCTTCGAAAACGCTTTCAGCTTCGGGCGACCGCGCTCCCACTTTCCCGAAAAACGCAGATTGAGATAACCCGTCAGTGCCGCAATCGCCAGATGGGCGTTTGTGGGCACCTTGCCCAAACGCGGGATGCGGGTTTCAAGGTGGTCCAGTCCGCGCATTGCTTTGGCCCACTGCTTGTCGACCCATGGCTTGTACGCCAGTTCCTCTGGGCGGTAGCGCCCCTCATAAACCACCTGGAGCAAGCTATCGCAAATGCCGTCGCACAGCGCTTCAATGATTTCTGCATCGGTGCGCTTGGCAGCGTTTCGCGGATAAAGCTTCTGGCTTCCGACTCGATCAAGATACTGCATGATCGTGCGGCTATCAAAAACCGCGAGACCATCCTTGGTTATCAGCGACGGGATCTTGCCAAGCGGATTGGCGGCAAGCAAGTCAGCTGGTTCATTGGCTGTATTGGTGGTGATGGCCTCGATCTTGATACCGGCAACAGCCGCGCCCATGCGGACCTTGGCTGAATAGGGGGAGGCGGATGCATAAAACAGTTTCATGGCAGCTTTCCGGTTGTTTGAAATCTCAGTTTGATCAGCGCACGGGCGGAACGGTGAGGGAACGAGCCTGACAGCCTGAACGGTCCACCTCCCGGCAGGTACGGAAGCGAAGATCGTCGGTAAGACATATTCTGACCTCCCGCAACCGTCCATCGGCGCAGACAGCGGCAATTCCATCGTTTTTGAGATCAGGATTGGCCGTAGTGAAGGCATTTTCGATCTCATCGATCGAAAATCGTGATGATATTTGCACGTCACGGAAGCTTTCTGGAATCTGAACCCGATCCCATGCCGCCCGCACAACCTTGAAATAGTCAGCCTGGTTCAAACCTGAACAAGTGCCGTGCTTGCGCCACATATGGCCAATCAATCCCATACTGGGCACGATATCGAACAAGGTCTCCCCCATCCGTGCAGGGACCCGTTCAGGCTGGCGAGTGGGGCAATAGGCAGGATGGTCCGTTTCCAGTTGCGGCCAAAGGCCGTGGACAATAAAGCCAAAGTCAGCGCCACTGCCGCATTGGCTGCGGTCATTTTTTGCCTTGCCCTCGCTCAGGCAATAGGTTGGCGACCAGGACAATGCCAAGACATAAAAATCAAAGCCTGATCCCTTGGGCAGTTCAGATGCAGAGGAAATCGTTGCCGTCTGAACGCTTGATGTTGGAGGTGGCGAGGATTCTTCTGCTTCGCTGCAACCTGCCGATACAAGCGCAAAACCAAGTGTTAGCAACAGTGCCGGTCGCAATTTTCCCACAGACGAAGTCATATGATCCCGCCAATCAACGGACCGAGCGGCACCATGCTCCATAGACATGCCACGGGTCGAGGCCGGAAATGCAAAACTCAACATTGTCGCGCATGCTCGCAACGCCCATGTCGGCCTCAATCATATACCAGATTGTACGTTTTCCGCCGTCATTCATGACCGCTGTGCCGTGGCAGTAAAGTCGTCCAATGGTGCGTGTTTTGGTAATGGGCTGTTCGCGGTTCTGGTGCGCACGATGGATCGCTTCGATTCGCAAACCGCGCTTGAGCAGCTTTTCATCGGTCCAGACAAACCGCTTCTTGATGTAGTCCAGTACCCGCTGTTCATTGCATGCAGGAAAATTGCCTCCGCTGAAAGCTTCGGCCGTGGTTACTGCTGGTCCTGCCAAGAGACTGGAAGCAACAATGCCAGCGCTGATCATGATTGCAGCAGGACGAGTGAACAGCATTCGCAGGGCTTTGGTCATGTCCAGGTCCTCTCGAACAAACGATGTGTGACGATTCTTGCTGGCGCAGAGGATGGTCAGCGCCACCCAAAAGGTCAAGCTCGATAAAGCCGACCGTAACTGCGGGATGCTTGCGAATGCCTATTTCAGCAATTGTTGCAGAGAGTCAGCCACATGATCGAAGACCATTTTGATACGGCGGTTGTTGCGCAGATCCTGATGCATGGTCAACCATGTTTCAATGTCCAGATGAATGATTTCGGGTAGAACCGGAACCAGACCCGGTTCCCGCTTGGCAATCGCAATTGGGCATATGCCTATGCCTATGCCTGCACGTACCGCGGCAAGCATCACTGTTTGGTGGTCAGTGCGATAGCTGAAATCGGCTTTGGCAAGCTGTGGCAGGGATTCAGTCACCCGCGCACGGAATTGTTGGTCTCGGTCTGGGCCGATCAATCGGTGCCCGGCCAAGTCCTCTGGTTTCTGGGGATATAGATGGCGGGTGAAATAGTCTTCGGTTGCGTAAAATGCCATTCGCATTGTGCCCAGTCTACGCGCCAGCAACGCGCCTTGTTCCGGACGGTGCATGCGCACGGCAATATCGGCATCTCGCCGCAGGATGTCGACGTTCCGGTTGGACGCATCGATTTCGATCTCGATGTTGGGATGCGCGCGCAGGAATGGTTCGAGAATGGTCGGCAACATCTCGCTCGACATGTTTTCGGTAGCTGAAATCCGCACGACGCCAGTTTCGGCGTCTGCATCGCCCGAAGCCATGCGTATGATGGCCTCTGCCGCCGCCGCCATGTCTTCGGCCTGTGGTTGCAGGGTCAGCGCCATGTCAGTCGGTGTAAGCCCGTTTTGGGCGCGGGTGAAAAGTCTCGAGCCAAGGGCTGTTTCCAGTTGGTCGATGTGGCGACCGATTGTGGGCTGTGAAACCCGGAGGCTACGTGCCGCTCCCGACAGAGAGCGTTCCTTCATGACAGCCAGAAAACTGCGCCACAATTCCCAACCGATATCTTCACGACCCATCGCAATGGCCTCCATTGGCGATGCGGCCGAGGCCGCCCCAGTCGTGTGCAGATAGGTTGTCCTTGAAGGTGTTCACAGGGCAGTCGTTCATTTTTAGCTAAAAAACTGATCAGCTCTTGGGCTCGGCCACCAGCTTTTTGACGAGAAAACCCGCACCTTGATCTTGCGCCAACAAACGCGTCAGCTCAGGCATCACCGCAGTGAGCTGAGCTTCCAATGTGTAGGGTGGGTTGACGATAATAAGCCCTGAACCGTTCAGTCCGGTAGGTGTCTTGCGATCGCGCACCCAAAGTTCGCAAGCCAGTGTTTCTGCCCGACAAAGATCCCGTAGCATTTGATGATAGCCTGCACTGTCTGTGCCCACCTTGATCGGATACCAGAAACAATAGGTGCCGCCGGGAAAGCGTTGTCCCGCCCGATAGAGCCCAGTCATCATACGGTCGAATTCACCAGCTTCCTCAAAAGGTGGATCTACAAACACAAGGCCGCGTTTCTCTTTGGGCGGAAGATGGGCACCCATGCTCAACCAGCCGTCCAGTTCGGTAATGCGCACCTGATGGTCACCGGTAAACAGTGATTTGAGTGACTGGGCATCCTCTGGGTGCAGTTCATAGGCAGACAGCCTGTCCTGCTTGCGCATCAATTGGCGCACCAACAGCGGGGAACCCGGATATGTAAGCACTTTGTCGCTGCCGTTGTTGACGCTCTTCACGGCGGTAAGCCACGGCTCGAGAAAAATCTTCAACTTGTTGCTCATCGTGGCACCATCGAGCTTGCCGATGCCGGTCAACCATTCACCCGTTTTTCGGGCTTTCTCGGACGTCAGATTGTAGCTGCCTGGTCCTGCATGGGTATCCATCACCCGAAATGCAGCTTCCTTGCGTTGAAGATAGACAACAATCGCCGCCAGAACCGCGTGTTTGAGCACATCGGCAAAGTTTCCGGCGTGGTAGACATGGCGATAATTCATGGGCGGTTATTCATCTTTCAGGCTGATGGGTTGCAAAAAGTGATTTAACGCTACGCCAATCGACTGGCGAGGTGCTGAGAATTCCAATATAGCGAAAGGATGAATGAAGCGAGCCCCATCCGCGCCGATTCAGCACTTGCTGACGGCAAAATTACCATCGGCCATACGGCTTGTCCGCATGATTGCCCCTCCACCTGTGCGCTTGATGTGGAACTTTTGTCGCGTGATCGTATCGGTCGCGTACGCGGCGCACCCGACAATAGCTATACTGCGGGGGTCATTTGCGCCAAGGTCGCCCGCTACGCCGAACGCATCCACCACCCGGATCGATTGATCAAACCACAGGTGCGCTCCGGTACGCGTGGTAGCGGTGAATGGAAAGATGCCAGTTGGGAAGCAGCGCTTGACCTCGTGGCTGAGAAATTCCTGGCCGCTGAGCAAAAATATGGCTCCGAGACCGTTTGGCCTTATTATTATGCGGGCACCATGGGGCTGGTGCAGCGCGATTCGATCAACCGTCTTCGTCATGCAAAACGCTATTCCGGTTTTTTCGGAACCATCTGCGTCAACCCTGCATTTGCCGGCTATGGCATGGGGACTGGCGCACTCCGCGGGCCGGATCCTCGCGAGATGGCCAAGTCTGATTGCGTGGTTATCTGGGGCACTAATGCCGTTGCAACCCAAGTCAATGTGATGACCCATGCCATCCGCGCCCGCAAGGAACGCGGAGCCAAGATTGTTGTCGTGGATATTTATGACAACCCCACCATGAAACAAGCCGATCTGGCGCTCAAATTGCGACCCTCGACAGACGGCGCGTTGGCCTGCGGTGTCATGCACGTGTTGTTTCGCGATGGATATGCAGACCGGGACTATCTTGAAAAATACACCGATGATCCGGCAGGACTTGAAGCCCACTTGCAAACCCGCACACCACAATGGGCTTCAGAGATCACCGGCCTGAGTGTAGACGAAATCGAAACATTTGCCCGGCTGATCGGTGAGAACAAACGGACGTTTTTCCGTCTAGGCTATGGCTTTACCCGCAACCGCAACGGCAGCGCCAATATGCACGCTGCCACCTCCATTGCAGCCGTTACCGGCGCCTGGAAATATGAAGGCGGCGGTGCTTTTCATACCAACGGAGGCATTTTCGGAATCGATAAATCGCTGATCGAAGGCGATGCGATGCTGGACCCGGCCATCCGTTGCCTCGATCAGTCCCAGATCGGCCGTGTGCTGACGGGGGACCAGGCCGCTCTTTATGGCGGGCCGCCGGTGACGGCGTTGCTGATCCAGAACACCAACCCGGTCAATATTGCGCCCGAGCAGCGGTTGGTGAAACAGGGTTTTCTGCGTGACGACCTGTTTACCTGCGTCCACGAGCAATTCATGACAGAAACAGCTCAATTGGCAGATGTCGTGCTGCCCGCCACCATGTTCATGGAGCATGATGACCTTTATCGGGGCGGCGGCAACCAACATATAAATTTGGGCCCGAAAATCATCGAGCCACCCGAGGGCCCGCGCGAAAATCTCCATGTGATTGAAGAGCTGGCGAAACGTCTGGGCGTGGCCGACAAGCCTGGTTTCGGGCTGACTGCCCGGCAGCATATCGATTATATGCTTGAGAAGCGCGGACTGGGGACTTTTGAAACATTCGAGAAAGAACGTTGGGCCGATGTTCAGCCTGATTTCGAGACTTCTCATTATATCAATGGTTTCGGTCATCCTGATGGTAAATTCCGGTTTCGGCCCGACTGGAAATCCACACCAATGGGCATTCGTCCACCGGACACCATGGGTCTGATGGGCAATTATGCACAGTTGCCGGAGTTTCCCGATCACATCGAGCTTCTTGAAACAGCAAGCCCCGACCATCCGTTCAGATTGGCAACCTCGCCTTCGCGCAATTTCCTCAATTCGACTTTCACAGAGACGCCGAGCTCAAGAAAGCGCGAAGGTCGCCCGAGGCTGATGATTCATCCCGATGATGCTGCTGCCAATGGCTTTGCAGATGGCGACAGGGTCGAGATCGGCAACGCTCGCGGCGAACTGGTTATTGTGGCCATTGTCACCAGCGATGCCAAACCCGGCACCTTGATTGCAGAAGGCGTTTGGCCAAACAGTGCCCATGAGCGCGGCGAGGGGATCAATATCCTTACCGGCGCCGACCAAATTGCTCCCTATGGCGGGGCAGCATTTCATGACACACGAGTCTGGCTGCGCAAGCCTTCGTGATGATTGGCCTGATGACGGGCCACCCGTTTGGGGTACCCGATTTTGGGGTGCTTTCAAGGAAGGGCGTCAGGCTGTGTTCAGGCGAAATTTCAGAAGCAGTCCAGAGCCATATTTAAATTTGCCATCCGGCATTGCACCCGATTCCTCAAGTGCCCCAGCCCGTCGCGGTGCCAGCAAGCCTCCTTGGCCTCAATAAAATCATTGAGTGACTGAAGGTCCCATTTGGTAGTCAACAGCGGCATGTGCTTGCCTGCGACCGGGGAATTCTTGTGGGCTATGATCTCCTCCGGTGCAATTTTGAAAACCGGACATATCTCAATATCGGGAATATTGCTGGCGTGGTTGGTCTTCAAAACAAAACCCATCTGACGTTCTCGCAATTCATCGCTGGCCACCATTGTTTGCAGAGAGCTGAAGCTAGTTGCCAACTGCCTGCACAGCCTGCAATCTGGCTCGCAATTTTCCGAGTGTTTCGTGCAGATAACGGAATTCTTCCATCGTCAGCCCAAAGGCTTCGACAATACAGCCGGGAACGGATTCCGCAGGTTTTTCAAGCGCCTTGCCTTCGGCGGTCAACATAACACGTACTTTGCGCTCGTCCCGCTTGTCGCGGTTGCGGACAACAAAGCCTTGGCGCTCAAGCCTCTTGACCAACGGTGTCAGTGTTGAAGACTCCAGATCGATCCGCCGGCCGATTTCCCCAATTGTTGGTCCGTTACTGTCCCACAATACCAGCATGACCAGATATTGTGGATAGGTCAGCCCGAGATCGGCGAGAAACGGATGATAGAGCTGACCGACAGCATGATGGGTCGCATAAATATCAAAACACAACATGGTCTCAGGCTTCGGCCGAAACCCAACCGGGAACTTTGTATCGCCCATCGCGTTGATCTCCTGCGCGGAGCTTATTTTGTGTGCGGACATATCGCAAGCAATTGAAAAGGCATGGCGGGGGTGTTATATCGCACACGATTTAATCGCTCAATAAGGAGATTGAACATGCCGACCAAAATTGTCTATAGCGTTTCCGCCACTGCAACCGGAGGTCGTGATGGCCACTCCAAAACCGATGACGGTGCGCTTGATCTCGATCTCGCTGTACCCAAGGAAATGGGTGGCCCCGGCGGCGGCTACAATCCCGAACAACTTTTTTCAGCCGGTTACGCGGCTTGTTTTCTCGGTGCGTTGAAATTCTACGCCGGTCAACAGAAGGTCAAAATTCCTGACGATGCTGAAGTTACAGTGACTACGGGCATCGGTCCGCGTGACGACAATGGCTTCGGTCTGGATGTGAAAATCAAAGTCAACCTGCCGGGTATTGACGACGACACAGCGCGCGATTTGATCGCCGGTGGTCACAAGGTTTGCCCTTACTCCCACGCTACATCAGGTACACTCAATATCACGCCCGAGCTGGCGTGATGATGTCACTTTGAATTGAACAATGAGCAGACGGAGCGCGCTACAGCACGCCCGTTTGTTTGCTTTTTCAAGCAGCCTGCTGTTCGATATTGAGCCGCTGTTTCAGCGCTACAAGGTACAAGGCAAGCAGCGTCGGTCAGAATGCGGGCTTCCGGTGAAATTTCATCGTCCTTCAGTCCGTCCGGATAGCCC